>Ga0208863_1000070_pt1 | contig 132710 bp, 129 predicted proteins | sample RifOxyD3_FD_184040 | JGI IMG/M metagenome (GOLD analysis project Ga0208863, IMG submission 184040) | Soil microbial communities from Rifle, Colorado - Rifle Oxygen_injection D3 (SPAdes) | ecosystem: Environmental > Terrestrial > Deep subsurface > Rock core/Sediment | place: Rifle, Colorado...
GCCGCCAGCCTCTGGTCTGGGGTGATGCCTTGCCCGTGGGCGTTTAGAAAGGCAATCCGTGCGCGAAGGCCGTCATGCCCAGCAACATGGGGATGGAGAGCATGGCGTTGGTGCGCGAGGCGAGGAAGGCGATCCGCTTGGCGCTGGCCTTTTGCGCGTCCGTGGCAGCCACCAGGCCGAGCAGTTTTTTCTGATTGGGCCAGATCAGAACCCAGACGTTGAACAGCATGATGGTGCCGAGCCAGGCACCCATGCCGATGACCTCAAAGCCGGGCTTGAAGCCGAAGGCGGCCATGACGCCGGAACCGGGGGCGGTATGGAGAACTTCCAGGGCCATGGAGCCGCTAAGCCAGGTGGCGATGGCGGCCCAGCGGAACCAGAAGAGCGCGCGCGGGGCGATGTACTTGTTGATGGCGGCTGGACCGGGTTCCTTCTCGGCCAGGGCCTGGTTCAGGGCGGGGACCTGCACGAAATTGAAGTAGTAGAGTAGGCCGACCCAGGCAATGCCGGAGACCACATGGAACCAGACCCAGAACTCCCAGGGGTTGAAAGCGCCCTTGGGACCGAGCAGGAAAATGAAAAGGACGGCCAGAAGGATGCCGGCGATGACGGTGCCGCCACGGGTGTCTAATGGGTTCATGGGGAATATCTCTTGTGAATGATATGACCAAGAACTTTACTTGGTTAATCTCCCCGTTTCAATCTCGATGCGGGCGATGACAGAATGAACCTGGAAATGATCGAAAACAAAACAGGAACAGGCAATGTGCGGCATCTGCGGTGAATTGAGATTCGACGACCGGCCGGCGGATATGGCCGCCGTGGGCCGGATGATGGAACGGCTGGAGCGGCGGGGGCCCGACCATGGCGGCAGTTACAGCGACGGTCCCCTGGGCTTCGGTCACAGGCGACTGGCCATCATCGACCTGTCGGAACAGTCGAACCAGCCCATGGTGGATGCTGAACTGGGGCTGGCCCTGGTTTTCAACGGCACCATCTACAACTACCGGGCGCTACGGGAGGAGCTGCGCGGCAAGGGTTATCATTTCTTCTCCGGCGGCGATACGGAGGTGATCCTCAAGGCCTACCGGGAGTGGGGCGATGCCTGCGTGGAGCAGCTGCATGGTATGTTCGCCTTCGCCCTCTGGGACATGCGGGCAAAACGGCTCTTCCTCGGTCGCGACCGCTTTGGCATCAAGCCGCTTTACTACACGACCGACAGCAAGCGGTTCCGTTTTGCCTCCAATACCCAGGCCCTGTTGGCGGCTGGCGATATTGATACAGCCATCGATCCGGTGGCACTCCATTTTCAATTCAGCCTGCACGGGGTGGTGCCTGCCCCTCGGACCATAGTCCAGGGTGTGCGCAAACTGCCGCCGGCCCATGTGATGGCGGTTGAGAACGGCGTGCTGACCCCCTTGACTCACTATTGGCGGCTCGATGCCACCCGGCCGGACAGGGCCTTGAGCGACGGTGAATGGATCGAGGCCATCCATCAGGCCCTGCGCGCCGCCGTGCAGAAGCGCAACGAGGTGGCCGACGTGCCGGTAGGGGTGCTGCTCTCCGGGGGGCTCGATTCCAGCCTGCTGGTGGCCCTGCTGGCCGAGGCCGGGGTCTCCGACCTACGCACCTTCTCCATCGGCTTCGAGGACCACCCCGACGAGAAGGGGAGCGAGTTCGAATATTCCGACCCGGTGGCGGAGCGGTATGGGACGCGCCACCACAAGTTCCTGGTCCCCAACCACCAGGTCCTGCGGCGCCTGCCCGAGGCGGTGGACGCCATGGCCGAGCCCATGTTCGGCCAGGACGCTGTGGCCTTCTATCTCCTGGGCGAGCAGGTGGCCCGCGAGGTCAAGGTAGTCCAGTCGGGCCAGGGGGCGGACGAGGTCTTCGGCGGCTACTTCTGGTATCCGCGCATGGCCGCCGAGACCGGGGGCAGCCGGATCGACCGCTTCCGCAAGCACTACTTCGACCGGGATCAGGCCGAGTTCCTGACCCTGGTCCGGCCCGCCTTCCGGGGTGATGACCATACCGGCCGCTACATCGCCGAACGGCTCAACGAGCCGGGGGCGGAGACCTTCATCGATGCCGTATTACGCCTGGATGTGACGACCCTGATCGTTGATGACCCGGTCAAGCGGGTGGACAACATGACCATGGCCTGGGGGTTGGAGGCCCGCGTCCCCTTCCTCGATCACCAGCTCGTGGAGCTGGCGGCCCGCTGCCCGCCAGCATTGAAACTGCGGGACAACGGCAAATATCCCCTCAAGGCCATTGCCAGGGGGCTGCTGCCCGATACTGTCATCGACCGGCCCAAGGGCTATTTCCCAATGCCAGCGCTGAAATATGTGCGCGGAGAGTTCCTGCAATTCATGCGGGATATCCTCGATTCCAGGGCCTGCCGGGAGCGTGGCATTTTCGAGCGCAGCACACTGGAACTGCTGCTGGCGGCCCCGGAGATGCACCACACCCGCATCCTGGGCAGCAAACTTTGGCATTGCGCCCTGTTCGAATTCTGGCTGCAACGGCACCTCGACCATGGTTGAAATCAAGGATACCGAACACAACCTAGGCCATCATCAAAACCACAGAGACAGAGAACCTTGGTTTTTGAATGGCTTCTTTCTCTGAGAATTCCGCGTCTCCGTGGTGAAAACTATTTTTTGAGCAATGAGGCGAGTGTGATGGATGTAATAAAACGAATCAAAGAACAGGTCGAAAACAACCCCGTCATCATCTTCATGAAGGGTACGCCCCAGTTCCCCCTATGCGGTTTCTCCTCCCGTGCAGCGGAGGCGCTAAAGGCATGCGGCAAACCCTTCGCCCACGTCAACGTCATGCAGGACCCCGAAATCTTCGAAAACCTCCCCCGCTACGCCGATTGGCCCACCTTCCCCCAGGTCTATATCAAGGGCGAGTTGATCGGGGGCTGCGACATCATTCTGGAACTGCAAGCCAGCGGTGAATTGCAAAGGATGGTCAATGAGGCGATGGCCGGCGGCGAAGCCTAGTGCGGAGCCACGCAGAACCGGCCCCGCTGATTGTTATCAGCGGCGAAGCCGGCGAGAGGAACTCCCTTCCGCGGCTTAGAAGATCAGCGTCAACAGACCCAGGATAACCAGCCAGACCGTCAAGGATCGCCAGACGAGGGAGAGGGCGGCCTCGACTTGGGCGGAGTTGGCTTCTTCGTCGTCCTCATCCTGGATCATCAGCGCCCCATTACCGGCCTGGATCAGAAGCCCTTGCGCTTCTTCCCCACGGAATTCGGCGGGCCGCTGCCTTTCCCAACGGCGCCAGGCTTCCAGGGTATTCTCGAAGTTCCCTGCCAGGGCAAAGGCGAGGACCAGGGCGCGTGTGGGAACCCAATCGAGGATGAAGACCAGGCGCTGCCGGCCTTGGAAGAATTCCTCGCTCCCGGTTTCCTCCTGAGTTTGCAGGAGATAACGGGACATGCGGTAGAGGGCGGCACCCAGGGGTCCCAGGATGAGAAACCAGAAGATGACGCCGAAAATTCGCCTGTTGGACTGGTAGAGGATGGCCTCACGAACTTGGCGGACAAGCCCTGCGGGGGAATCGGCGGGTTCGCCGTCGCAGAGTTTGGCGGCGGCCAGGCGGGCCTTTTCCTGTTCCCCTCGCTCTTGGGCGTAGAGAAAGTCGGTGGCTTGGTTGTCCAAATCGTCCGGGCCGAGGCAGTAGATCAATACCGCTAGGCCGAAAAGGAAGGCAGGTATGCCGCCGAGGGAGTCTCCCACGAACCATTGGAACAGCGCGACAGCGGCAAGGGCGGGGGTGAGGACGGCCGCAGGACCCCAGAAGCGGCTTGTGATCCAGCCGCCTTGGGGGTGGTGCGCGAGGGCAAGGTAGTAGCGCTGAAACCAGTCCGTTTTGCGCCAGTCCCGTTGATCAAGCAGAAAGCGTTCGGCAAGCAGGGCAAGTAACAATACGATGAAGGTCATGGGCATCCCCCAGTGGATTGGATCAGGGCGCGGTAACGTGTCCAGTCGAACGCAGGGCCGGGATCGGTTTTGCGGTCCGGGGCGATGTCGCTGTGCCCGACGATGCGATCAAGACTGATGCTAGGATACCGCTCCCTTATGATTCCGGTAACCCTGACCAGCCGTTCGTATTGGGCATCGGTGTAGGGAGTTTGATCGCTCCCCTCCAGTTCGATGCCGATGGAGAAATCGTTGCAGGCGGCGCGGCCCTGGAACCGCGAGAGGCCGGCATGCCAGGCCCGCTTGCCGAGCGGGACGTATTGGATCAGCTCCCCATCCCGGTGGATCAGTAAATGGCAGGAGACCCGCACCCCGGCAATCCCGGCGAAATAGGGGTGGGCATCAGGGGGAAGGGCATTGGTGAACAGCAGGTCGATCCAGGGTCCGCCAAATTCTCCCGGCGGCAGGCTGATGTTGTGGATCACCAGCAGGCTGATTTCACCCTCGCCGGGCCGCTCGTCGCAGTTAGGCGAGGGGCTTTGGCGGGCATCCGCTAGGAGCATGGCCGATGACCTGGCGCTGGTCCGGTCAGGCCTTTCCGTACCGCCACACTACGGCCGGCGGGATATTCCACAGAACCCGCGCGACCGGCTGGCCGGTCAGGCCCAAGCGGCGCTGTAGGACGGGATGGACAGGGGAACCGAGTCCGTAGGTGAATTGAATGAAACTGCCGCCATCGCCATCCAGGATACGAAAACTCTCCCGCAGAATCTCCCGTTGCAAGCTGATGCCCAGGGACAGGAGCGGCAGGCTCGAAACCACCGCCGACACCTTCGGAACACCCGCATCTTTCAACAGCTTCCCCAGCTTGCTGGCATCGCCTTGGAGCACCCTTACGTCGGGAAAGCGGCCGTGCAGCAGGTGGCAGAAGTGGGGGTCACGCTCGACCAGGAGCAGCCGCTCGGCAGCAATGCCGTGATGCAGCAGGGCGCGGGTGACCGCACCGGTTCCTGGCCCCAGTTCCACGATGACCCCCTCTTCCTTTGAATCGATCTCGCGTGCCATGGCCCTGGCCAGCGCATCACTGCTTGGCGTCACGGCGCCAACCTGCATGGGTGAACGCAACCAACTGCTGATAAATAGTCCGAATTCTTGTAAAGCCATGGATATCGCTTGCCCCGATGGGTGTTTGGGCCGTGGAGAGGCTTATTTGACTCTCATCATACGTGTGACGGGATTCTTTATCAGACAAAAAACCGGCACCCTGCCGTTCCCTGCCCCTGTAATTATTTTATGTTCGATGCGAGGGCATTGGAGAGACCACTTCAGCAACCTTCGCCGCCTAGCGCATAATCTTCGCACTTTATCGCACTTCTCGCCCATATCACCATGCTGAGTTACCAACATCTTTATCACGCCGGCAACCCCGCCGACGTACTCAAACACGCCGTACTGACGCTGCTGATGCAATCCCTGCAACGCAAGGAGAAGCCCCTGCGGGTATTCGATACCCACGCCGGATCGGGGCTCTATGACCTGGAGAGCGCCGAGGCGTGCAAGACCGCCGAATACCACGAGGGCGTCGGGCGGCTGTTTTCCGCCACGGACGCACCCGGCCAGCTTTCGTCCTATCTGGCCCTGGTGCGTGACATCAACCCGGATGGCCGCCTGCGGCGCTACCCCGGCTCCCCATTGATCGCCGCCAAATTGTTGCGCCCGGACGACCATTTGGAGCTGATGGAGCTGCACCCCCAGGCATTGAGCGAATTGCGCGCCTGCCTCGGCGGCGAGCGCCGCGCCCATATCCACAACCGCGATGGCTACGAAGGACTTCCGGCCCTGCTGCCTCCCCGCGAACGCCGGGGCCTGGTCCTGATCGACCCCTCCTACGAGATCAAAGAGGAATTCCGCCGGGTCATAGCCTTGCTCAAGGAGGGGATAGGTCGCTGGGCCACCGGCTGTTATGCCATCTGGTATCCGCTGCTGGACCATCCGGCAGCAGCCGATTTCCTGCCCCGCGTGGCCGCCACCGCCATCCCCCGGATCTTCCGCGCCGAACTCGCCGTCCTTCCCAAGACCCACCCCGGCATGACCGGCTCCGGCATGCTGATCGTCAATCCGCCCTGGGGCATGGAGGAGGCCCTCAACCAACTGCTGCCCTGGCTGTGGGGGCGCCTAGCGGCGGAAGGCGCCGGCCACTGGCGCGCCGATTGGTTGACGCCGGAAACCTAATCCAGCCACCCTCATCCTGTCCGCTTTTCAGGTTGCAAATCCTTTCGCAATTTGCAAATTCCATTTTCGCGACTCCCGGTCAGCCGCTACCGCCCCAGCGGGGCGCACTGCCTTACATATCAATGGGTTGGCAAGCGACAGAAAGTTGGCACGGATGGTGCTCAATAGAAATCAGAGCATCAACCAATCGCGCAGGAGCAAGGCCATGGACCTGAAATTCACCAACACCCCCAAGGGCGACCTGGTTCTCAAGTTGAGCGGGAAATTGGATACCGAGGGCTGCGCCACCATTCGCTCCGCGCTGAAAATCATTTCCAACAGCACCGATGCCGACAGGGTGAAGCTCGACATGGAAGAGGTCAGTTTCCTCGATCTCAGCGGCGTCAAGCTGATCGTCGCCTTCTACAAACGGCTGAACGCCAGGGAACGCGCCATGGAGATCATCAGCGCCAACGGCCAGCCCCTGGAACTGATGGATTATCTGCACATCGACCACGCCATCCCGGTCCTGTGAGCGGCGGGCTTTCAGCCTATAAAGCGCTTAGGCAGAGTTTCGCAATCTGCTATCCAGATCGAGCAGCCGCTGCGGGGTGCCGATATCCAGCCAGTTGCCCCGGAAGTGTTCGCCAGCAACCAGTCCCCGCGCCATGGCATCACGCAGCAGGGGCGCCAGGGGAAAGGCCCCGCTTTCACAATTTGCAAAGAGATCGGGGCGATAGACGCCAATACCGCTGAAAGTCAGCCGAGCCGCCCCTTCGCTGGAGACTCGGTCCTGGGACAGGGCGAAATCGCCGTTGGGATTGTGCTCGGGGTTATCGACCAATATCAGGTAGGCCAGCCCATCCGGTTCCAGTCCATTGAAGCGGCTGAAATCGAGATCGGTCCAGACATCAGCGTTCAGCACCAGAAAGGGGGTTTCTCCCAGCAGCGGCAGTGCCTTGAAGATGCCGCCGCCGGTCTCCAGGGCCTTCTGTTCCGGCGAGTATGAGATGGAAACCCCCCACTGGGCGCCATCACCGAGCCTTGCCTCGATCAGGGCGCCTAAGTGGGCGTGATTGATCACCAGCTCACGGAAACCCGCCGCAACCAGCCGTTCGATGTGGTGGACGATGAGGGGCTTGCCGCCAGCTTCGAGCAGGGGCTTGGGACAGTGGTCGGTGAGGGGACGCATCCGCTCGCCGCGACCGGCGGCGAGGATCATGGCCTTCATGGGGAATGTCTCAGCCCTTCATCGCATCGAAGAAATCGTTGTTGGTCTTGGTGATCTTTAGCTTGTCGTAGAGGAACTCCATGGCGGCCAACTCGTCCATGGGGTGCAGTATCCGGCGCAGAATCCATATCTTCTGGAGCGCGTCGGGCTTCATCAGCAGATCTTCGCGGCGGGTGCCGGAGCGGTTGATGTTGATGGCGGGGAAGATGCGCTTCTCGGCGATGCGGCGATCCAGGTGGACCTCCATGTTGCCGGTGCCCTTGAACTCTTCGTAGATCACGTCGTCCATGCGTGAGCCGGTATCGACCAGTGCCGTGGCGATGATGGTAAGGGAGCCGCCCTCCTCAAGGTTGCGCGCCGTGCCGAAGAAACGCTTCGGCTTTTGCAGGGCGTTGGCGTCCACGCCGCCGGTGAGCACCTTGCCAGAGGAAGGGATGACCGTGTTGTAGGCACGGGCCAGGCGGGTGATGGAATCGAGCAGGATCACCACGTCGCGCTTGTGCTCGACCAGGCGCTTGGCCTTCTCGATCACCATCTCGGCCACCTGGACATGGCGGGTTGCCGGTTCATCGAAGGTGGAGGAGATCACCTCGGCGCGCACGGAGCGCTGCATCTCGGTCACTTCCTCGGGCCGCTCGTCGATCAGCAGCACGATCAGGTAACACTCGGGGTGATTGTGGGCGATGGACTGGGCGATGTTCTGCATCAGCATGGTCTTGCCCGCCTTGGGCGGGGAGACGATCAGGCCGCGCTGGCCCTTGCCGATGGGGGCACAGAGTTCGATGGTGCGGGCAGTGATGTCTTCGGTGCTGCCGTTGCCCATCTCCAGGGTGAATTTCTGGTTGGCGAATAGCGGCGTGAAATTCTCGAACAGGATCTTGTTCTTGGCGTTTTCCGGCTTGTCGTAATTGATCTCGTCCACCTTGAGCAGGGCGAAATAGCGTTCGCCCTCTTTGGGAGGCCGGATCTTGCCTGAAATGGTGTCGCCGGTGCGCAGATTGAAGCGGCGGATCTGGCTGGGCGAGACGTAAATGTCGTCCGGGCCCGCCAGGAAAGAACTGTCGCCCGAACGGAGGAAGCCGAAGCCATCCTGCAATATCTCAAGAACGCCGTCCCCATAGATATCCTCCCCCTTCTTGGCGTGCGCCTTGAGTATGGCGAAGATGAGATCCTGCTTTCGTGATCGGGCCATCCCCTCGATTTCCATCGTCTGGGCCAGATCGAGCAATTCGGGAACAGGTTGCTTCTTGAGTTCGGTGAGATTCATAGGGTTTTTTGAGTTGTGGGGAAATAGCCGTTCGCGGACGCGACGGCTTTGGGGATTGACAGGGTTTGTGGGATTCTTGTCGGGCAGAGGGTCCCGATCAGGACATGGCATCGGAATTTAACACCATCGGTTTTATTTCACAAGCAAACCGTCCCGGCGTCCTTGGCACAAGACATCCGGGCGGTCCGCTTGCGCGAGCCAGGTCAGAGATTACTGTCGATGAAGGCCGTCAACTGGGACTTGGAGACAGCGCCAACCTTAGTGGCCTCCACCTCGCCGCTCTTGAACAACATCAGGGTGGGAATGCCACGGATGCCGTAACGGGGGGGAGTCAGGGGATTAGCATCGATATTGAGTTTAGCGATTTTCACCTTACCCAGATACTCGCCTGCGATATCGTCCAGCACAGGCGCGATCATCTTGCAGGGACCGCACCACTCGGCCCAATAGTCCACCAGCACGGGGACACCAGACTTCAACACTTCGGCTTCAAAGCTATCGTCGGACAACTGAACAATATGTTCGTTCACAATCCACTCTCCAGGGTTAACCGAGCCAATGGGCGCTCATAACAATCTCGTGTCCGGGTTATTTGAGCCCAAGATAGCAACCAATGCAACATGCGCGCTGATTTACTGTATCCTTGCGCTTCATGAGCAAACATCACCTGACCCAAGTCACTTTCGACAATCTGGCCATCGGTCCCGAAATCCTCCAAGGCATCCACGAGGCCGGATTCCACTACTGCACCCCCATCCAGGCCCAATCGCTGCCCGTCGCCCTCTCCGGCCAGGACGTGGCCGGCCAGGCCCAGACCGGTACCGGCAAGACTGCCGCATTCCTGATCGCTGTATTTCAGCGGCTGCTCGGCACGGAACCTGACCCGTCCCATCCCAGGGCCGTCATTCTGGCCCCGACTCGTGAACTAGCGGTGCAGATCCACAAGGACGCGGAAGTGCTGGGCAAGCATTGTGGCCTCCGCATCGGCGTGGTGTACGGCGGCTCGGATTACGAAAAGCAACGCGATATGGTCAAGGCGGGCCTGGACGTGCTGATCGGAACCCCCGGCCGCTTGATCGACTTCCACAAGCAACACCTTTTCAACCTGAACCATGTCCAGGCGGTTGTGCTTGATGAGGCCGACCGCATGTTCGATCTCGGCTTCATCAAGGACATCCGTTTCCTGCTCCGGCGCATGCCGTCGCCCCATAAACGGCTGGGCATGCTCTTTTCTGCCACCCTCTCCTACCGGGTGACGGAACTGGCCTACGAGCATATGAACAACCCCCAGAGCGTGGTGGTGGAGACCGAAAAAATCACTGCTGACAAGGTGCTGGAGTGCGCCTATATGGTGGCCAACGAGGAGAAGATCCCGCTCTTGATTGGCCTGATGCGCCACTCGGAACCCTCGCGCACCATCGTCTTCGTCAACACTAAGCGCTCCGCCGACAAGGTCTGGGGGTATTTGGAAGGCAACGGCATCCCCTCCGCGATCCTTTCCGGCGACGTACCGCAGCAAAAACGGCTCTCCCTGTTGAAGAAATTCCAGCAGGGGGAGGTCAAGGTACTGGTAGCAACCGATGTGGCCGCACGCGGCCTCCACATCCCCGATGTCAGCCACGTCATCAATTTCGACCTGCCGGACGACTGCGAGGACTATGTCCATCGCGTCGGCCGTACCGCGCGGGCCGGGGCCTCTGGCGACGCCATCAGCTTCGTCTGCGAGACCCACGCCTTCTCGCTGCCCGACATAGAGACATTCATCCGCCACAAAATCCCGGTGAAGCCGGTCGAGGGCCGAATGCTGGCCGAGATCTCACGGGACAGCCTGGTGCGCCGCGAGGCATTCCACCCCTCCCAGGAAAGAAGGGGCGGAAGTGGCGGCGCCCGCCGGCGCCCGCCACGCAAGTCCGCCTAATCCATCCCCGAGCCCCGTGGCTGAATCTCTGTCCATCGCCCCGGTCGACGCGACCATTTACCCGGAAGGACGGCTGGATGTGCTGTCCCGGTTCGAGGTCGATCATTTGCTCGACCGCAGCAAAGGGGGCCTCTACCAGCTCTTCCGCAACTGCTCCCTCGCCGTCCTCAATAGCGGTGGCGACATTGACGACGGCAAGGAACTGCTCGAACGGTTCAGCGACTTTGACATCCGCGTGGTGCAGGAAGAGCGCGGCATCAAGCTGGAGCTAAGAAATGCCCCGCCCAAGGCCTTTGTCGAGGGCAAGATAATCAAAGGCATCAGCGAGCACCTGTTCACGGTCTTGCGTGATGTCATCTTCATCCACGACGAGATCGACAACAGCCCCAGGTTCGACCTCAGCCATTCCAGCGGAATCACCAACGCCGTCTTCCACATCCTCCGCAACGCCGGCATCCTGCGCTCCACCGCGCAACCCAGCCTGGTAGTCTGCTGGGGCGGTCATTCCATCCCCCGCAACGAATACGATTACACCAAGGAAGTGGGCTACCAGATGGGCCTGCGCGGGCTGGATATCTGCACCGGTTGCGGCCCCGGCGCCATGAAAGGTCCCATGAAAGGCGCCACCATCGGCCACGCCAAGCAACGTATCTGCGGTGGCCGCTATATCGGCATTTCAGAGCCGGGGATCATCGCCTCCGAACCCCCCAACCCCATCGTCAACGACCTGGTGATCATGCCGGACATCGAGAAGCGGCTGGAGGCTTTCGTGCGTACCGGCCACGGCTTCCTGGTTTTCCCCGGCGGCGTGGGCACGGCGGAGGAGATCCTTTATCTTTTGGGGATACTGCTCCACCCCGACAACGCCGGCATGCCCTTTCCCTTGATCTTCACGGGACCGCGAACGGCCGGGGACTATTTCCGCCGGATCGACGATTTCATCGGCGCGACCCTCGGTGCCCAGGCACAAGGACTCTACCGCATCATCATCGACGACCCCGTGGCGGTCGCCCGCGCAATGGCCGAGGGCATCATGCGTGTGGAGGGGTTCCGCCTATCTCAAAACGACGCCTTCTACTTCAATTGGAAGCTTCGCATCGGCCTTGAATTCCAACAACCCTTCGCCCCTACCCATGAAAACATGCGCGGACTTGCCCTGCACCGGGAACAGCCGGGCCACCTTCTGGCCGCCAACCTGCGCCGCGCCTTCTCCGGAGTGGTGGCGGGCAATGTGAAAGAAGAAGGCATCCGCGCCGTGGAACGCCAAGGACTTTACGAGATCTGCGGAGAGCCTGAAATCATGGAGCGCATGGACGAACTGCTCGCCTCCTTCGTCGCCCAGCACCGCATGAAGCTGCCAGGCAGGCAGTATCTACCCTGCTATCACGTCGTCCGGTAACACCTGCCGGACCGGCATCACTTCGGAAAAATCCTGCACGGCGGGGAATTCCTGGGGATCACGCGCCGGTTGTTTCGAATCGGGCCTAAGCACCGCCAATAACCAGCGAATGCCGTAGTGCCGGGCGGACCGGAGCATGGAGAGGCTGTCGTCCACGAAAAGGCTGCGTTGCGGATCGAAGGGCTCCAGCTCTTGCAGCTTGTGCCAGAAGGCCTGCTCCTCCTTGGCGTGGCCCAGGTCGTGGGCGCAGACGATGTTGTCGAAATGGCCCTGGAGCTGGGTCTTTTCCATCTTCAGCCGCAACGACTTCTGATGGGCGTTGGTCACCAGCACCACCCGCTTGCCGACCCCGCGCAATCCCTCCAGGAAATCGGCCACATGGGGATGAACCGCGATCAGGTGACTGATCTCTTCCTTCAGCAGGGCGATGTCCAGCTCCAATTCCCGGCTCCAGTGATCGACGCAGTACCACTCCAGCGTCCCCTGGATGTCGTTGTAGCGTCCCAGCAGTTCCCGCTTAGCCTCCTCCAGCAGCAGTCCCCGCGCCTCCGCGTATCGTCGGGGTACATATTCCAGCCAGAAATGGTTGTCGAAATGGAGATCCAGCAGGGTTCCGTCCATATCCAGCAGCACCGTATCGATTTCACGCCAGTTGATCATGGAGTTGGGTTCTCGGGGTGGGTAAGGCGCTAAACTCTACACAGGATTTCCCAACAACACAGCATTCACGCCAAACCCCATGCCGACACCACCCAAGATCCACAAGACCGGCCTCATCACCGACACCGGTATCTTCCGCATCCAAACGCTGGACCTGGAGTTTTCCAACGGCGCCACCCGGTGCTACCAGCGCATCCTGGGTTCGCCGGAAGGGGCCGTGCTGGTGGTGCCCCTGCTCGATGCGGAAACCGTCCTTCTCATCCGCGAGTACGCCGCCGGCATGGACCGCTACGAACTGGCCTTTCCCAAGGGCCACATTGAACAAGGCGAGACACCGGAACAGGCCGCCGACCGCGAGATCCAGGAAGAGACCGGCTACGGCGCGCACGTCATCGAACCGCTCCACTCCGTCACCCTTGCCCCCGGTTACCTGCAACACACCACACACATGGTGGTCGCACGGGAACTCTACGAATGCCGCGCCGAGGGGGACGAACCCGAACCCATCGAAGTGATCCCTTGGCGCCTGGCGGACAGTCACCTCCTCCTGGGCCGCCCCGATTTCACCGAGGCAAGGTCTATCCTGGCCCTCTTGCTGCTGAAGATGCGGCTGGGGATAGGGTAAGCTTTTTCTCCTATCAGAGTTCCTGGGCAACAACCCTGGGCTGCATGTGGCTTGAAGCCCAGGGCAGCGATAGACCACACGTTTTTCAGTTCTGTTATACGAGGAACCCCATGCGTCGCTTGCCGGCCCTGATTGGTGCATGCCTGGCCATGCTTACCATGTCACTTGCCGGTGTTGCGGAGATACCCGCCCTGGTCCGGCACCCCGACATCACGCCCGATGGACGGCGTACCACGGCCAAGGCCTGGGCTCGCTCGCTGGGGTTTTCTACGCCCCGTCGCTGATCTTTTTCGATGAACGCGGGAAGGAGATCATACGGGTCGATTCGGTGGTGCGTTTTTTCCGTCTGAATAACCTGCTCCGCTACATCAGCAGCCGTGGCTATCTCGACGAACCCAGCTATTTGCGCTGGCGCATGACCCGCGGCGCACGGCCTTGATAACCGGTCACCGGCAAAGGGTCCGCATATAATCTTCGATCTGCCGGCGCCGTTGCCGCATATGTTCGCCGGCGCTTGCCTTGTAGCCTTTCCGCAGCTTCCATTGCAGGGTTTCCAGTTGCTGTTTCTTGGAAAAGCAGGCCCTGTCGTTTTGTTTCCGGGCCTTTTGCATGTAGCTCCTTGGGCCATGGCGGGCTTCCTTGTCGAGACCCAGATCCACCTTAGGCACGGCGCGAGTGCCGATCCGGTAATCCTCAACCTTGACCTCGGTAGATAGCCCTTCGGCGCAGGGTGTTTCCTGGAAGCTGGTGCCTGCCGGGGTTTCGCAGCGGTAGATGGCCGCCTGTAGCGGGAAGGCGAATGTGAGAGCAAGAATGATGAAGGGATAACGCATGACCGACCTCCTTGTAGGTGAATATTATTGCCGCCTCCAAGGCTAATGCGCCATCGGAGAAAAGGCAATGCTGGCCCCGGCGGCGTCCCAGCGCGGTTGCAATGCGATGGGTGCGGGAGCAAAATCAAACCAGACTATATGTCTCAAGAATTACAAACACAAATGCTGCGACACCAGGAGGAAGCATGCAATCCAAGAATCTAGCGGCTGCCGCGATTGTCGCTGTCCTTGGCACCTTCGCTTCCGTTGCGGAAGAACCGCCGCCGCCACCCAAATGTGATGTTGCGGCTGTCATGGCAGAGGCCCAGACTGCCCAGAAAAAGGCGCAATCTGTGGGTGGCGAATGGCGCGATCTGGGAAAAGCCCTGGAGCAAGCGGCGGAAGCGGCTGCCGAAGGTGATTGCGAGAAGGCTGTCAAAAAATACGCCTCGGCCAAGTCACAAGGGGAACTGGGCTATCAGCAGGCCTTGGATCAAGCTGGCGCGGGCAATCCCGAATATCTGTCCAAATAACTCTACCCAAAGGACCCCGGCAGGCCTCATCAGGGCCGCCGGGGTTTTTTATGGCAGTCAGTAGAGACGGGGAATGAGGATGAGTCCCCACACCACCAGCACCAGGACGATACTGAGAAAGACGGCAGCGGAGCCGATGTCCTTTGCCCTGCCGGAGAGTTCGTGCCTCTCCGTGCCGATTCGGTCGACGACGGCCTCAATGCCGCTGTTGAGCAGTTCGGTGATGGGAACCAGCAGCAGGCTGGCAACCATCAGCGCCCTTTCGACGGGCGAGTTGCCGAGCCAGATCCCCGAGGGGATAAGAATGATCAGGGCGAAGATCTCCTGACGGAAGGCCTCTTCATGGAGGAAGCAGGCGCGGAAACCGGCCATGGAATAGCTGTACGCATGTATGAGGCGCTTCAGGCCGCGATTGCTGTGGTGAACGCTTCCCATCTCAGTCCCTTTCTCTCCAGGCCAGGTCCAGTTCTCGGGCGGCGCGGACATCATCCAGCCGCCGGACGGGCTGGTTGTGGGGGGCGCCCTTGACCCGTTCTGGTTGGGTTCTCGCCTCCTCGCGGATCTTTACCAGTGCCTCGATGAACCGGTCCAATTCCTCCTGGGACTCGGTCTCGGTGGGCTCGATCAGCAGGCATTCAGGCACGAGCATAGGGAAGTAGGTGGTCGGCGCGTGGAAGCCGTAATCGAGCAGACGCTTGGCGAAGTCCATGGTGTTGACGCCCAGTTCCTTGGCCTCGCGCTTCAGGGTAAGGATGAATTCGTGGGTGGCGCGGCGATCGGGGAAGGCGGCCTCGAAGCCCTCGGCCTGGAGGCGCTTCAACATGTAGTTGGCGTTCAGGGTCGAGTATTCGGCGACCCGCTTCATGCCCTCGGCCCCCAACATACGGGCGTAGACGTAGGCGCGCAGCAGGATGCCGGCATTGCCTGCGAAGGCCGAGAGACGGCCGATGCTCTGGGGCCGCTCCGCCTCGGTCAGCCAGCTATAGTCGCGGCCGTCGAAGGCCACGAAGGGGACGGGGAGGAAGGGCTCCAGCCGCGCGCTGACCCCCACGGGACCCGCCCCCGGACCGCCGCCGCCGTGGGGGGTGGAGAAGGTCTTGTGCAAGTTCATGTGGATCACATCGAAGCCCATGTCGCCTGGCCGCACCTTGCCGAGGATGGCGTTGAGGTTGGCGCCGTCGTAATAGAGCAGCCCCCCGGCCTGATGCACCAAATCCGCGATCTCGCGGATGCGCCGCTCGAAGACCCCCAGGGTCGAGGGGTTGGTGAGCATGATCCCGGCGGTTTGCGGTCCCAGGGCCGCTTCGAGCGCGGCCATGTCCACGTCGCCGTCCGCCAGGGTGGGGATCTCTCGCACCTGGTAGCCACACATCACTGCCGTGGCGGGGTTGGTCCCGTGGGCGGCGTTGGGGACGATGATCTCTGTTCGCTGATGGTCGCCCCTGGCCTCATGGTAGGCGCGGATCATGGCGACACCGGCGAATTCACCCTGGGCGCCGGCGGCGGGGGTCAGGGAGACCGCCTTCATGCCGGTGACCTCCTTCAACATTTCCTGCAAATCATGGAGGCAAGCCATGAAGCCCTGACTGTGACTGTCCGGGGCATGGGGGTGGCGCGCCAGGAAGCCGGGCAGCATGGCCAGGCCGTGGCCCGCGCGCGGGTTGTACTTCATGGTGCAGGAGCCGAGCGGATAGAAGTGGGTGTCGATGGAAAAGTTCTTCTGCGACAGCCGGGTGTAGTGGCGGACGACCTGCATCTCGGACACCTCGGGCAGCGCGGGCGGCCGGCGGCGGCGGAGATGTCCCGGCAAGTCGTCGAGGGGCGCCATTTGACTGGGGGCTTGGGCGGAGGCGCGCCGTCCGGGTTTGGAGTGCTCGTGGATCAGCATGATTCCGTCCTGTCAGAATTTGGGCCGGGTAGGGCAGGTGGGTTCGGTGCGGGCGCGCAGCACCCGCCCCAGCTTGTCGGCGTACTGATCCATCTCCGCAGCGGTGCGTTTCTCCGTGGCACAGACCAGCAGGGCATTGCCCAGTTCGGGGTAGTCGCGGCCCAAGTCATAGCCCCCCAGGACATTGTGCGCCGCCAGGGAACGCAGCACCTCAGGCACGGGGGCTGCCAGCCGGTAGGGGCGTTCGTGGAAACAGGGCCGGTCGAAGAGGGGTTCGACCCCCTCGATGGCGGAGAACTTGGCGTTCAGGGCCAGACTATTGGCATGGCTGGCGGCTGCCGCGCGGGCCAGCCCCTCCGCCCCCAGCAGGGCCATGTGGATGGTGGCGGCGGTGACCATCAAGCCCTGATTGGTGCAGATGTTGGAGGTCGCCTTGGAGCGGCGGATGTGCTGCTCCCGTGCCTGTAGGGTCAGGGTGAAACCGGGCTTGCCGTCCAGGTCCAGGGTGCGGCCGATGATGCGGCCCGGCATCTGCCGGACATGGGCCTCCCGGCAGCACAGGAAGCCGAAGTAGGGGCCGCCGGAACTGAGGGGGATGCCCAGGGGTTGTCCTTCCCCGCAACAGATATCGACGCCCTTTTCCCCCCAGTCCCCCGGCGGCGACAGGATGGCCAGGGCCAGGGGATTGACCACCCCGATGCTGATGGCGTTGTTCCGGGCGGCCCAGTCGGTGAGGGCATCGACCTCTTCCAGGACGCCGAAGAAGTTGGGCTGAGGGATCACCAGGGCCGTGATGTCCTGGCCCGCGTAAGCTTCGAGCGAGGCGGGGTCCGTGTGGCCAGCCTCCGGGTCGAAGGGGACCTCCACCAGTTCGATGCCCTGATTCCTGACGATATTGTGCGCCACCTTGCGGTAGGCAGGGTGCAGGCTGCGCGGCACAAGCACCTTGCGGGAGCTGGATTTGCGGTTGAGCCGCACCGCCATCAGGATGGCCTCGGCCAGGGCGGAGGCCCCGTCATAGAGCGAGGCATTGGAGACATCCATGGCGGTCAGCGCCGTCATCATGGATTGGTATTCGTACAGCAGTTGCAGGGTCCCCTGGCTGGCCTCGGCCTGGTAAGGGGTATAGGCGCTGTAGAACTCCCCACGACCGACCAGTTGCCAGACCGCAGCCGGGATGTGGTGATCGTAGGCGCCAGCACCGATGAACATCAGCGGCTGACCGTCCGCGCGGGCGCGCTGTTCCATCAGGGCGCTTACCTCCATCTCGCTCATGCCGGCGGGGATGGCGCCCAGTTCGCCGGCGCGTAGCCCGGCGGGGATCTCGTCGAAGAGGGTTTCCAGGCTGTCCGCGCCGATGGCGGCAAGCATGGCGTGGATCTCTTCCTCGGTGTGGGGGATGAACGGCATCTCAGTGATCGTCTTCGGCCATGACGGCTGCGTAGCCGTTGGAGTCCAGCAGGGCGTCGAATTCGCTGGCATCGCTCATGCGGACCTTGAAGATCCAGCCTTCGCCGAAGGCCGATTCATTGATGATTTCGGGGCTGTCGCTCAGCGCCTCGTTGACGGCGATGATCTCGCCGCTGACAGGGCTGTAGATGTCGGAGGCGGCCTTGACCGACTCGACCACGGCGCAGTCGCCGCCGGCCGTCACGGTCGCGCCGATCTGGGGCAGATCGACGAAGACCAGATCGCCGAGTAATTCCTGGGCGTGATCGGTGATGCCGACGGTGAGGGTGCCGTCACCCTCGTTGCGGGCCCACTCGTGGGTCTTGGTGTATTTCAGCTCGTTGGGCAGATCGCTCATGGTGTTCCCCTCTGGGTCAAGATTCGATTAAGGACTGGCCGTGACGGACGAAGTTCGGCTTTACCCGCCGGACCGGCAGAAATTTGCCGCGCATCTCGACCTGGATGGCCCCTTCGACATCCGGTGCGATGCGTGCCAGGGCGATGGAGAGTTGCAGCGTGGGCGAGAAACCACCCGAGGTGATCTCGCCGATCTCCCGGTCGCCCTGGAAGAGTTTCTGATGGTTGCGCAATACACCTTTCCCTTCCAAAAGCAGGCCGACGAAGCTTTGCAACTCTCCCCTGGCCTTTTGCGCCTCAAGGGCCGAGCGGCCTATAAAGTCACGGTCGGCCGGCTCCCAGGCCAGGGTCCAGCCGAGACCGGCCTCCAGGGGGGAGGTCTGCTCGTCCATGTCGCTGCCGTAGAGATTCATGCCGGCCTCCAGGCGCAGGGTGTCGCGGGAGCCCAGGCCACAGGGCTGGACTCCGGCGTCATGGAGGGCATGCCAGAAGGCGACCGTTTTCTCCTTGGGGAGCATGACCTCGAAGCCGTCCTCGCCGGTGTAACCGGTGCGGGCGACCACCCAGTCCTTGCCCAGGACGGCGTTGAAGGGGGCGAGCCCAGCCGCTGCCGCGCAATCGGCGGGCAGGAGGGGAAGGGTCTTGGTGCGGGCGTTGGGACCCTGGATGGCGATCATATCCAGATCGGCCCGGTGCAGGATTTCCAGCTCGAAACCCGAGGACTGTTGCCGCAGCCAAGCCAAGTCCTTTTCCGTGGTGGCCGCGTTGACGACCAGGCGGTAGAAGGCGTCACCCAGCCGATAGACGATCAGGTCGTCGATCACCCCGGCATTTTCCTTCAGCATGCAACTGTAGAGCGCCCGCCCGAGGGACCGGAGCTTGTCCACGTCGTTGGCCAACAGGTGCCTCAAGTAGTCGCGGGCACCCCGGCCCATCAGGTCCACCACACTCATGTGGGAGACATCGAACATCCCCGCATCGCGGCGGACGGCATGATGTTCCTCGATCTGGGAGCCATAGTGGAGCGGCATGTCCCAGCCGCCGAAGGGGACCATACGGGCGCCCATCTCGCGGTGGGTAGTATTGAGGCTGGTTTGTCGGGTCATGTCTGGGTTCTCGCCATAAAGAAATAAAGGGGCGGCGCGGGACAAAGGTCACGCGCCGCCCCTCTGTCCGGGAACCTGAGAGTTTGAAGCGGTGCGATTCAAATCATTCCGCTTCTGCCCCGTCGGTGGGCGAGCAAATCGCCTCTCTCCAGAGTCGGCCATATTCCCCATGGTCCTTTTGCCTGAGCGATTCCGGGCGGGATTGCGCCTTCGGCGCCGGTATGGTTACCGGGCTCTCCCAAGGGGTTTTGGGCCGAGGAGCAACTATAACCAGTCGCCGTTCATTGGCGCAATCGGGAAGAGGACTATTTAGAGATCCATTCCACGAAGACGTATGGCGAGAGGTGGCCGCTCCCCTTCCAGGCCGAGCGCCTGGCGCATGAAGCAGTGGTTGAGGAGGGGGATTCGGTCGGCCAGGTTCAGCCCCAGGCCACGCGCCAGTCCTAGCAAGGGGTTGTGGTTGCTGAACAGGCGTTTAAAGGTGTCCATGGCGGCCAGCATGGCGATGTTGTTACCCTTGCGGCTGCGTTCGTAACGGCGCAGGTCGCGGATATCCCCGGCCTGACGTCCGGCGTTGCGGCCTTCGACCAGGCACTGGGCCAGGGTGGCGGCATCGAGCAGGCCGAGATTGACCCCCTGGCCGGCCAAGGGGTGAATGGCGTGGGCGGCGTCGCCCACCAATGCCAGGCCTGGAAGTACGTAAGACAGGGCATGTTGCAGCCGCAAGGGGAAGACGGCCCTTGGTCCCACGGCCAGGATCTCCCCGAGCACCTCTTCGCTGGTCTTGGTCAATTGGCGAAGGAATTCGATCTCTTCCAATTCGCTCAACCGGGCCGTTTCTTCCGGAGAACTGGACCAGACGATGGAGCAGCGGCCGTCGTCGACGGGCAGGAAGGCCAGGGGACCGGTGGGCAGGAAGCGTTGCCAGGCTGTTCGGCAGTGATCACCGGCGGGGGTGACGGTGGCGACCACAGCATGTTGATCGTAGGACCAGCCGTGCGCCTCGATCCCAGCCATCCCCCGAATAGGCGAATCCCGACCGTCGGCGGCAACGATCAGACCGGCGTGCAGCACTCTGCCGTCTTCCAGTCTGAGGGAATGCCCTTTCAGATCGAGGTCTTGGGCGCGGGCGGGATAGAAGCGCTCGATGCTCTCGATGCCTTCCATCTCCTGCCAGAGGGCCAGCTGGGTGACGCGATTCTCCACGATATGACCCAGATCCGGCTCGCCGATCCTGGCGCAGTCGAAGCTGATACGGCCGCTACTTCCCGCATCCCAGACCTCCATGCGCCGGTAGGGGTAGATGTGTAGCGCGGCCATGCGGGGCCAGGCACCGAGATTGGTCATGATATTCTGCGAGGCACGGCTCAGGGCCGAGACGCGCAGATCGATCTCACCCTGGGGCCACACCCGTTGCGGCTCGCGGCTTTCCACCAAGCCGACGCGAAAACCCTCGCGTCCGAGTGCACAGGCCAGCGCGGAGCCCACCATGCCGCCGCCGGCGATGACAACGTCAAAATCCAGGATTGTCATCGCTGCAACCTCGGCAACCTGCCACCCAGTCCCATGGCATTGCGGGCGAGCAGGTGCTTGGCCCCTGGCAGCAGATCGAGGGCGAGCATACCCAGGTCGCGGGCGACCCGCAGGGGTGGCAGAGGGCTGGTGAAGAGACGCGCCAGTATGTCGGTGATCAGGGTCGTCCCTTGTTGATCCCTGTCGCGGCCAGAGGCATAGGCTTGCAGCAGGGTCTCGGCGCCGGGGTCGCCCCCGGCGCGGGCGGCTTCGATCAAAAGTTCGGCCAGGAGGGCCACATCGCGGATGCCCAGATTGAAACCCTGACCGGCGATGGGGTGGGCCGCATGGGCAGCGTTGCCGATAATGAGGGTCCGCTGACGGTAGTGTTCGCGGACCTGCCTCATTTTGAGGGGGTAGGCCGTCCGTTTGCCTACCATGCCGAAGCGGCCGAGCCGGTGACCGAATCGTTGCTGGAGCCGGGACAGAAAGGCGTCATCGTCCAGCCCCATGATCTCCTCGGTTTGGTGGTCGAGGGCAGTCCAGACGACTGCGCAACGGTTGCCGGGCAGGGGCAGGACCGCCAGGGGGCCGCTATCGGTGAATCGCTCATAGGCAACACCCTGATGTGGAAGGGTAGGGGTGACATTGGCGGTCAGGGCATGATGGCCGTAGCGCCATTCACGTACAGGGATGCCCAACTGGGCACGAATGGGGGATTCGGTCCCGTCGGCGGCAACCAGGAGTCGCGCCCCGATCTGGATGGGTTGCCCCTGCTGGCGAAGGGTCAGATCGACCCGGTCTGGACCAGCGGCGAAATGCTCCAGAGTGGCGGGACAGAAGAGATGCAGACCCTCCGCCGTCCTTAGGCCAGCGGCCATGGCAGCCCCGATGGCATGAGCGGTGGCGACATAGCCCAGGGCATCGACCCCCTCCTCCTCTGCGTCCAGATGGGTAAAGCCAAAGTGGCCGCGGTCAGAGACATGGATGCGTAGGATGGGTTCGGCGTTTTGCCGAAGAGGTTCCCAGGCGCCGATGTCGTGGAGGATGCACGCGGTGCCATGGGCCATGGCGATGCTACGGTCGTCATAGTTGGGACGATATCCGGCGTCCAGGGCCAGGGACTCGATCAGGGCGACGCTCAGGCCGCTGCCGTTCAAGGCTAGGGCCAGGGCGGCGCCGTTCATGCCGCCGCCGACAATGGCGATATCGAACGTCCGCCGGGTCATGAGGCCATCCATGCCTCGATCTCGTCGATCTCCTTTGGCGCGGCAGCGCTGAGGATCTCATGCCCCTCCGCCGTCACCAGGACATCGTCCTCGATGCGGATGCCGATGCCTCGCCACTGCTTCGCAACCTCCTTGCAATCCCTGGGGATGTAAAGTCCAGGCTCGATGGTCAGGACCATGCCGGGTTGCAGGGGACGCGGCTTATCGCCCTGGAAATAATCACCCACGTCATGCACGTCCATCCCCAGCCAGTGGTTGGTGCGGTGCATGTAAAAACGTTTGTAGCCCTCCTTCTTGATCAGGCGCGAGAGGGGACCTTTCAACAGTCCCAGCCTGATCAGGCCCTTGGCGAGGAGACGAACGGCGGCCTTGTGGGGGGCGTCACAGGAGTTACCGGGCCACACCTCGGCGATGGCCGCATGTTGGGCGTCGAGGACCAGTTGATAGAGTTCTTTTTGGACTGAGCTGAAGACCCCGTTGACCGGAAAGGTGCGGGTGATGTCCGAGGCGTAGTAGTCGAATTCACAGCCAGCATCAATCAAGACCAGTTCGCCGTCCCGGAGCAGGTCCCTGTTTTCGGTGTAGTGGAGGATACAGGCGTTGGCGCCGCCGCCGACGATGGCCGAATAGGAAGCCTGCCGCGCCCCATGGTGGGCGCACTCATGGAGAAATTCCGATTCCAGCCGGTACTCGGGCATGCCCGGTTTGCAGGCCCGCATCATCCGCTTGTGGCCTTCGGCGGCGGCGGCGGCTGATTGCCTCATGGCCTCGATCTCGGTTTTGTCCTTGAATAGGCGCATCTCGTGGAGGATGAGGTCGAGGGCGACGATCTCTCTCGGGCCTCTGATCCCGGATCTGGATTTGGCGCGGGTGAGGGCGATCCACTCCGGCAGGCGCCGGTCCAGTTCATCATGGCTGCCGATGGCGTAGTAAACCCGCTCACTGGACTCCAGCATGCGCGGCAAGGCCTCGTGCAGCTTACCGATGGCCAGGGCCTCGTCGGCGCCGTACCGTTTCTTGGCCCCCTCCAGCCCGGCACGCAGGCCGTTCCAGAGCTCCTTCTCGGGGTCGCGCTCGCGGCAGAAGAGGAGATATTCGCCCCCTTCATGGCCGGGACGGAGTACCGCGACCGCCTCGGGTTCCGCAAATCCGGTCAGGTAATAGAAATCACTGTCCGGGCGGTAGGGGTGTTCCACATCGCGGCTGCGGGTCATGGTGGGGGCGGTTGGCAGAATGGCTATGTCGCCCTTGCTCATCATACGCATCAGGCTACGGCGTCGCTTTTTGAACTCAGTCATGCGCATCGGCTTTATTCGCCCCTCGGGTGATGCACCAGCTCCTCCCGTACCAGCATGGCGGCGACCCAGATGAACTCCGTGATCTCGGTAAGGTCGATCTCATCTTCCTCTCCGCTGCCGAGGGCATCCAGGTCGAGCTTGGTGACCTCGACGATGTCCTTGAGCCCCTCTTGGGTCTCTTGGCTGAGTCCGTCGAATCGAGCCTGGGCCAGGCCGAGCCCGTAGAGAAAACCTTGGCACCAATCGACAAGAGCGGAGGCTCGGGTTCTAAGGGGCTGATCTTCATCCGGCAGCAGCAGCTCGAAGCCAACCCCCGGACCTTCAAATGCATCCAGGGTTTCCTGGAAAAACCGTATGAGAGACTGGCGATGCTCCGGCGGCAAGGGGACCGCTGTCCCATCTTGGTCAGGGATCAGTTCCTGGAGCCATAAGGACTGGGCCTCATCGTGCCCTGTGCACAGCAGTCCGCAGAGTAAACCCTGAGCCTCGGCCGGGCTAACGGAGACGTCTGCTGCGGATAGTTTCTTTTCCAGCTGTCCGAAATCGGTTGTGGGAGCGGTCATCATTTCTTTGCAAAGATAGGTAAACTTTAATGCTACCATGTGCGAACCGGATCATTGACCATGGAAAGTGCAAACTCTATATTCATCACATGATTAAGACAGCCCACAATGAAGTGACGGAACTCGATCTCCGCAAGCTTGAGTCGCGGGTTGAGGAATTGATTGAGCAGTGCGGCAAGCTGGGTGAAGAAAACCGGTCTCTACGCGCTCAGCAAGAGAAGCTGGTGGCCGAGAGAGCGGCGCTTATCGAGAAGACCGAGCTGGCGCGCAGCCGTGTGGAGGCGATGATCACTCGACTGAAGGCGCTGGAATCCGGTACGTGAGCGACGCCAACCTTTTCACCGTCAAAATCCTCGATAAAGAATACCGGGTGGCCTGCGAAAGGGGCGAGCAGGAGAATCTACTGCGCGCGGCTCGCCATTTGGATGAGCGGATGCGCGAGATCCGTAGCAAGGGTAAGGTGCTGGGCGGTGAGCGGATCGCGGTGATGGCCGCGCTGAATATTTCTCACGAATACCTGCAACAAGATACCGAAGGCTCCGTCAGACGTAGGGAGATCGAGACGCGCTTGCGTAGCTTGCAAGAAAAGATCGAACATGCCCTGCATCAACATTCTCAACTGGAAGTCTGAGTCTATTAGCGGTAATGTAAGGGTCAGGCGCTCCTGCCGTGTTCGTGTTTCGACTGGGTATTTTCTTGAGCCTTAAAGTGTGCCCTGGGAGCATAATTTCGACGCCGTTGTGCATGTTCGTCTTGCGACGGAAAGCCTGAAGCGTCACTGTTGCTTCCACTTGAACCTACCGGTTCAGGAACGAGGTCGGCAACGGCACAGGCGGGCGCGCCGTTTTCCTATATGCGTCCTCTTGCCTCCACTCCCTCTCTCAGAAAGAGCCTCCGCCAGGCTCGACGTTCTTTGTCGCCAAAAGCGCGACGCCAAAATGAAATCCGCATTGCCGAGGCCCTGGCCCGTCACCCGCTGATCCAGCGGAGCGGCACAGTCGCGCTCTATCTCTCCAATGACGGAGAAGTAGATTTGGCTCTGTTGCTTCGGTATTTCTTGAGGAAGGGCAAAAGGGTCTGCCTGCCCGTGCTGCGTCCGGGAGGGGGCCGCCGTCTCTGGTTCGCCCCCTTTGCACCAGGGGACGCCCTCTATCTCAACCGGTATGGAATTCTTGAGCCCGATACACGGAGGCACTCCCCCCTTAAACTAAGGGCCATTGATGCCATATTGATGCCTTTGGTCGGATTTGATGCCTCGATGCATCGCCTTGGCATGGGGGGCGGGTATTACGACAGAACCCTCGTACCACTCAAGAGAAGCTGCTGGCATAGGCCGCGCTTGATCGGTGTCGCGCATGAATGCCAGAGGGTTGGTTTGCTGGAGGTTCGTCCCTGGGACATCCCCATGGACTTGGTGGTGACGGAGCTTGGCCCTGTTCTGTGTCGATTGCCTGGAGGAGGCCCTGCGGCTGCACGGTAAACCGGACATCTTCAACAGCGATCAGGGTTCATAGTCCACCAGCACGGTCTTCACCGACGTCCTCAAACGGGAGGATATCCGGATCAGCATGGACGGACGGGGCCGGGCACTGGACAACATCTTCGTCGAGCGGCTCTGGCGGAGCCTCAAGCATGAAGACATTTATCTGAAGGGCTATGCCGGCATGGGCGAGCTGATACGCGGACTGTCGGATACTTCGCCTTCTACAACGCCGAGCGGCCGCACCAATCACTCTCCAACAATACCCCTAACCGAGTGTATGTGATGGAGAATGGGGGGCAAAGGTTCTGGACAAGCTCGCCAAGGAGGAAGAATCAGAAACCAGGGCAGTGGGGCAGTGCCATTCTGCTGCGTGTGAAGTGGATTGTGCAGCTTAAACTCGGGATGTTGCGGCTGTCCTCAGTCAACTACCAGCGCACTATGCCTGTCTGTTAACCCAAGGGGAGGGACGGGGGAGGGTATTTCCACAGCCTCTCAGGCTCCGTCCCGCCATTTCGGCCGCAACCTCGATGGCGTAGCGCAGGCTGCCGGTATCGATCCGGCCGCTGCCCGCCAGTTCTAGGGCTGTGCCGTGATCCACGGAGGTTCGGATGATGGGAAGGCCCAGGGTGATATTCACGGCCTGGCCGAACCCCTGGTATTTGAGCACCGGCAGTCCTTGGTCATGATACATGGCGAGCACTGCGTCGGCCTGTTGCAGCGCACGAGGGGTAAAGGCCGTATCCGCCGGTAGAGGACCTTGCAAACGTAGGCCTCTCGCACGCAATTCGTCTAGAACCGGGATGATCACGTCGAGCTCCTCCCGCCCCAGATGCCCTGCCTCTCCGGCGTGCGGATTGAGGCCGCACACGAGCAGTCGTGGCTCGGCGAGCCCGAAGCGCGTCCGCATCTCATGCCACAAGGTAAGGATCACCCCATGCAACAGTTCCCTGGTTATGGCCGCGCTTACCTCCCTCAGCGGCAGATGGGTAGTTGCCAGCGCCACCCTTAACCCGGAGGTGGCAAGCATCATGACCGGGTTGCCGCCGGTCCGCTGCGCCAGGTACTCGGTATGGCCTGTGAAGGGTATCCCCGCCTCGTTGATGATTCCCTTGTGAACGGGGCCGGTCACCAAGGCCACAGCCTCACCTCCGAGGCAGAGGCCGGCGGCCATGTCCAGCGTCTTCAGGACGTAGCCGGCATGGGCCGGATTCAAGACCCCGCAAAGCGCCGCTGAGGGCAGCTCCACCGGCAGAACCTCCATACAGCCCGGCTCGGCTTTGTGAACTGTAGAAGGTTGATAGGGTATCAATCGGAGGGGTTTACCCAGGCGTTCAGCGCGAGACAGGAGAAGTCCGGGGTCAGACACTGCGACGACGCGATGGGGGCCAGGTTGCTGGGCCAGTTCGACGCAGAGGTCAGGGCCAATGCCAGCAGGCTCACCGGGGGTCAGGAGTATCGGATTTGCTTCCATCGCTGCCATGCCGCCAGGGGCAGTGCCACCCCGGATTCAATCTTTATCGATTTCTTTCGGGAGCCGTATCTCCACATAGGCCTCGTCGCGTAGTCTCCTCACGTACTGATCGACGGCTTCATCACCCTTGCGCTGCTTGATCGCTGCACGGGCTTTGTTCCTGCGCACATCATCAGTGCTGTCATAGACCCGGCGCTCCAGAACCTGCATCAGGTGCCACCCCGCCTGTGTACGAAACGGCTTGCTAATCTCGTTTGGCTGAAGGGCATCCATCTCCTGCTGAAAGGCCGGAAAGACATCGCCGGGGCTTAGCCAACCCAGATCGCCCCCCTTTACCGCGCTGGCGGTATCGTTCGAATGGGAACGAGCCAAGGCCTCAAAGTCGTCACCACCGGCAATTCGCGCCCTCAACTGCTCCAGCCGGGCTTTAGCCTCGTCATCTGATGTCACTTCATCGGTTCGAAGTAAGATATGCCGTACATGGGTCTGATTTACTACCTCACGCGACAATCCCTTCTTTTCGAGCATTTTGACGATGTGGAAACCGCTGGGGCTACGAATGGGGTTGCTGACCTCCCCTGGTTTTAGGGGAACGATTCCTTCGACCAGTAAGCCTGGTAACTCCCCCCGCTTCCGCCAACCTAAATCTCCGCCATCCAGGGCATTGCTTGCATTTGAGTATTTTGCGGCGGTATCACGAAACTCGGCCCCGGCGCGCAATTCCTGGACTAGCTTTTCGGCCTTCGCCTGTATTTTTACCAGCTTCTCCGATTCCGCCCCCTCTGGAACTGAAATCAGGATATGACCAACCCGATAAGACACATCCTCGTCGCCCGCTTGCGCCTCCTTGGCCAGAAAAGCATCGATATCCCGCTCAGGGACTTGGATTTTGCTCAGTACATTCTGGCTATGAAGGCGGCTTATTAAATATTCTTCGCGCATATCTTCCTTGAATTGCTCAAAACTCAACCCGGAGGACTCCAGCGCCTGGCGGAACTGACCAAGGCTCATTTTGTTTCTTTCGGCCAGATTACCCAGGGTTTTTGCAATGATCCCCTCATCAACCGCAATTCCTGCTGCCCTAGCGGCATTGATCTGTAGCCGGCGGACGATAAGCCGCTCAAGCACCTGCTTTTCCACCACCTCCTTTGGAGGCAACTGCTGGCCCTTTTGCTTTAACTGTATAACGACCTGTTTGATACGCCGGTCCAGCTCGCTACGCATCACCAGATCCTCATCGATAACAGCTACGATGCTATCAACATCTTTGATCTCTTCCGCGAACAGAACGCTCGGCAACAACAAAAGAACTACAAAAAAATACCTGAGCCACATGATCAGTGCTTAACCTTGTATCCTAATACGCCATCCTCGATCATCTTATCGACGCTTTGTCCAATAGCACCCAAACCGGTCAACTCAAGTTGAGCAAAAACACCCGTCGTTGTTTCGTCGTTGTTCACAAAATGACGCCCTACGACCCGGAACGCCCAACAGCAACTGTTGTATTCGACCCCCCCAAAGCGATCAAGTGTGGACTCGTCCAGCATGGAGTAATTCCATCGGCCAACTAAACTCCAGCTTGCACTTACAGGCCAGTGGAACGAGGCATCGACTTGATCCTGAAGATTGGTTTGGTTCTGCGGATTTACTTCGTATCGGTAGGCCAAATTGACAACGCGCATCTCGTCATCCTTGTAACGAATCATGGCTGCGGTCTTCTCTGTATCACTGTCATGCGTGTTCCATTGGTAAAAGATCCTTGTATACCAATTCGGCGCGAAGTTGCTGCTGACCTCAGCCACCATAGAGGAACTACTGTTCTGTACAGTTGTAGTTCCTGGGATTTGCACGTCCCGATCCTCGAAATAAAGGATCTGGCCTAAGCCGAGATTGAGCCACTCCCGTCCTGTTCCATCAGAAAAAAAGCGGCTGGTGAGTGCCGTAGTTAACTGATTGGCGTCACCCTGGCGATCAGCGCCACTGAATCGGTTTTCACGGAATAGACTGTCAAAAGACATGCCGTATTCGGAGGTATCGAAGATGGGTAGTTCGTCCTGATTAACATCGGGGGTATAAAGGTAGAACAGTCGTGGCTCTAAAGTTTGCACCGCCGCGTTTCCGAGCCAATCCGTCGACCGCTCGAACACCAGGCCAGTATCCAGGCTCAGGATCGGCAAAGCTCGATCTGGGTCGCTGGGCCGCCCTGCTGTTTGGTCTTCCAGCGCATAGGTCGTATAACGACCACTAACCTTGGGAATAAGGTGTCCCCAGGGTCGCATAACCGGATAGCTGACGCCAGGCATCAAATCCAGCCGCTGACCAAACACAGCATCTTCGTGGAAGAAGTGGGCATACTCACCCAGAAAGTGATACGTCAGCCCGGTCGAAGCATCGGGCTGCTCCAAATTGAACAACATTTGGGGCAAGCGGCTGTACGGCTTGTTCGCTGCGGCGACGGTGTTATCAATCGTCTGATAGTCCTGCACCAAGCCGGTAAGACTCCAATAGTCTCCCGAATAGCTGGTTACAGCGGTTCTTTGGAGGTGGACCGCACTTGTCACACCCAGATTCGAGCCGAAATCGGTGAGATAGGTGTCGTCGGACGCATAATCCACATGCACCTGGGTAGCCCAGCGCGGTGCCGGGTTTGCCGCATAACGCAATGCCAATGAGCCGCGCGTACTCTCGGTCTCCGGACGATTACCCCTGTCATCCGGTAAAATCTCTGCCCCGATCAAACCGCTGGAATTTTCTGTCAAAAAACGGAACTCGCCCCCCAACATCATCCCACGATCGGACATGACACGCGGATAGAGGGTTGCATCGTAATTTGGCGCCAAGTTCAAATAATAGGGTGCAGTAACATCAAGACCTGTTTTGTTCGAGTTCCCGATCGACGGGGTGAGAAAGCCCGACATACGTCGGTCATCTATGGGGAATTTGAAATAAGGGGCATAGAGAATGGGGGTGCCCATGAACCGCACAGTTGCATCCTTAGCCTCCCCCCAACCCGATTCTTTATCTATCTCCAGCTCGTCTGCGCTGATATACCAGTCATCGTTGCCGGGGCGGCAAGTGGTATAGGTGATATTTTCGTGTCGACTATGGTTGGCATCCATTACAACGATCTTGTCCGCTGTCCCGCGACCATCGTTATCCGGGAGGCGGTAACCCTTCACCCCGGTGGTGCTGCCCCTTTTCTCGTTCAGGTAAAACTCGCCTTCGTTGGCTAGGAGCCGTAGCGACGGAGTCTCGTAGTAGAAGTCGCCCTTGACATTAACCTTTCCGTCTCTGCGTGAATAGCGCAACCAATCCGCTTCTAGATACTGATTTTCTTGGTACGCCTCTATATTGCCTGTAAACAGCGCGAGCTGGTCATTTCTTTCCCAGCTCACCGCATCAGAACTGACATTGAGGTCCCTGTCCGCTGGACGTCCCCTCGATATTGAGGACTGGGTCGCAGGGACACCGCAACGCTCCCAAGCCAGCCCCTCGTCCAGCTTGGCAAGCCGGTCTCCCCGTGCATATGTGTCGGCGGGCATCGTTTCGCGAACGCCCTGTTGCTTTTTGGTGAGAGACGCTGGCTGGCTTGCAGAACGGCTTGGCAGCGTGGAGGTGGAAGTATCATTCGCAGCAATAGCTAACGGCTTTGTATCCGTCCATTGTGGCTGATCCAGTTTAGCCGGGCTCGAAGATGCGGACGAGAGTGTATCATTCTCCGCCAGCAGCGGGCGAACCACTGCCCCACCACCCGCTTCATCCGGGCAATTCCATTCAAAATCGTCAACACCGCACCCACCTGATCCGCTCGGACCCGCCGCGGCAACCATTGGGACCATCAACAGCCCCCTGACAATAATGGTCAGCATCTTCTTCTTGGACACATTCATCCCCATTGCACGCATGAGTCGCTTCAGCCAAGCCCTCGGCCGAGGCAAGGTCGCATAATATCACCCAGAACACTGCTTTCTTCAATAGAAACAGTCTGTTATGTCACAACCGACATTACTAATGTGGCGCAACAGGCTGAAATGAAAGGAGATGGACCAGGAATGCCGGCTTGGGATATGAGGAGTCAGCAAACCATGAAAAAAGGCCCGTTAAGGGCCTTTTTAAATATTGGCTGGGGACGAGGGATTTGAACCCCCACATACGGAGTCAGAGTCCGCTGTCCTACCATTAGACGAGTCCCCAAGGAAATCAATCCTTGCCGAGCGCCGAAGCCAAATCAGCGCTTGGAGTACTGCGGACGCTTGCGCGCCTTGTGCAGGCCGACCTTCTTACGCTCGACCATACGGGCGTCTCGGGTCAAGTAACCGGCCTGGCGCATGGTGCTGCGCAGGCCTTCATCGTACAGGGATAGGGCGCGGGCAATCCCGTGGCGAATGGCGCCGGCCTGACCGCTGATGCCGCCACCGACGACGGTGATTTGCAAATCCACCTTTTCCAGCACGGCTGCTGCTTCCAGGGGCTGACGGACAATCATCCGGGCGGTTTCGCGCCCGAAGAAATTCTCCAGGCTACGGTTGTTGATGGTGATGTTGCCGTTGCCGGAAGAGAGGAAGACGCGGGCGGTGGAGGTCTTGCGACGTCCGGTGCAATTGATGACTTCAGCCATGATAGTGTTCCGGTTCAGATATCGAGTATTTTCGGCTGCTGAGCTTGATGCTGATGCTCGGCCCCTGCATAAATCTTCAACTTGCCCAACATGGCGCGGCCCAAGGGGTTGCGCGGCATCATGCCCTTCACCGCCTGCTGGATGACTCGCTCGGGCGCCTTCGCCAGCAGCTTTTCCAGGCTGATGGACTTGAGGTTGCCGATAAAGCCCGTGTGATGATGATACATCTTGTCCTTCATCTTGTTTCCCGTCACGGCCACCTTCTCGGCGTTGACCACGACGATATAGTCGCCGGTATCGACGTGGGGGGTATATTCGGGCTTATGCTTGCCGCGCAAACGACGGGCTATCTCCGAAGCCAAGCGTCCCAGGGTCTTGCCGGAGGCGTCTACCACATACCAGTCACGGCGAACGTCCGCTGGTTTAGTACTCACTGTTGTCATTTAGGCTGCTCCAAAGGCAACGAAATGAATTGATCTCGAAAAAGATCGCAAACTATACCTGCACATAGGCAACCAATCAAGGCTGGCGAACAAATAAATCACTCAACCCTCCCGCCCGGTGCGGAGACGCAATCTCTCCACGACCTTCCCAGCCACCAGGTGATCATTGAAAATCTGATCCAAATCCTCGTTATCCACATAGGTGTACCAGACTTCATCCGGATAGATGACCAATGCAGGCCCATCGTCGCAACGCCCCAGGCAGCCCGCACGGTTGATCCTGACGCCATCAGGCCCGTGGATACCAGCCTCCTTGGCCTTGTTCTTCAGGTACTCCCCGGCCTTTCGCGCCCCGAACATGGCGCAACATTGACTGCCATCGTCGCGCTGGTTGGCGCATATGAACAGATGGTATCGGTAAAAAGCCATGCGACGCCTCCCTCGTAATTTCGATAATATTCAGGCTCCAGTATACCTCTGGCCACCAAAGCCCATCGCATTGAACGACGAACAACTGTTACGGGAGGCCGACCTTTGCGTCAAATGCGGCCTCTGCCTGCCCCATTGCCCGACCTATCGACTAAGCCTCGACGAGTGCGAGTCCCCGCGTGGGCGGATTGCCCTTATCCAAGGCATGGTTTCGGCTGGCTTGCCCGTTGATGGCCCTATGCGCCGGCATCTGGAAAATTGCTTGCACTGCCTTAATTGCAGCGATGCCTGTCCATCCGGGGTCAAGTATTCAACCATCATTGATGCCGCCATTTGCCGCCTGCCCCGTCACTTCGCACCTGTGGCCGATGCCCTGAGCCACCTCGCCACATCAGCGTTCGGCAGAGAAACCGTCAGGAAATTCCGAAAAAGTCCTCTATACCCGGTTACCCTGAAATTGGCCCCGCGGAAACAGCAAGACCTGTTGCGTCTATTGCCCCCTTTATCCGAGGAGCTATCGCTAGAGACCGTTAGTCCGGCCAACGCGAGTACCTCGCTTTTCCTCGGCTGCCTTTCGCAACTGACGGATCAGCCTGTTTTCGCGGCGTTCAGTTCCATTGCTCAGAGGCTTGGAGTCCTGGTCAGCGTACCCCGCAGCCAGGGCTGCTGCGGCGCCATCCACGGTCACACTGGCCATCAGGCCAAGGCGGACAAATGTCGGCAACGCAATATCCAAGCCTTTGATGGGGCAAATAGGGTCATTTCATTCGCCAGCGGCTGTGGCGCTTATCTGCAAACCTACCTCGGCGAACGGGTGATGGACGCATGCACCCTTCTTGAGCAGGCCACCTCGCCCCTGGATCTTCGGCTGAAGACATTCGACGGACTGATTGCCGTCCATACCCCCTGCTCGCTTCGTAACGCCATGAAGTCCGAATCGCCCGTTTTCCGGTTGCTCGGCAAGATACCCGGTGCCGCTTGTGTACCGCTATCCGCCGGTTACGGTTGTTGTGGCGGTGCCGGCATGCACCTGATGGACCCCGACGGGGCTTCCCAGCAATTGCTGGAACCTATCCTCGATCAGATTGCCCAACTTAGGCCTAAGATTGTCCTTACCTCCAATACCGGATGCCATCTTCACATGAGGCGTGGCCTTGAAAAACGAGGGATCGACATACCGATTCGCCACCCGGTCGAACTTATCGCAGGTCTCTTGCCTCTTCCCTAAGGAACATATGCCATGCCGACCCGAAACCTGACCCCCATGGACAGACTGGTGATCAGCCTGGACAACAGCCTTCGCACTGTTTTCGGCAGGCCCCGCCTGACCGAGCGGCCCAACCCCTCCTCCGGTCTGCCGGAGCATGAGATGGACGAAAGCGAACGGCGCCTCGCCGCTCGCTTGATGCGCATCAACCACAGTGGCGAGGTCTGCGCCCAAGCCCTTTATCAAGGCCAGGCGATGACCGCCAACTTGCCGGAGATTCGCATGGTCATGGAGAGGGCGGCCCTAGAAGAAAACGACCACCTCGATTGGTGCGAGAGGCGGCTGGAAGAACTCCACGACAGAAAGAGCCTGCTTAACCCCGCCTGGTACGCGGGCTCTTTTCTGATCGGCGCGGCCGCAGGAATCGCCGGAGACAGGTGGAGCCTGGGATTTGTCGCGGAAACCGAGAAACAGGTGACGGCGCATCTGGAAAACCATCTTTCCCGGCTCCCTCCCCAGGACGAGAAAAGCAAGGCCATTCTGGAGCAGATGAAGGAAGACGAGATGCGGCACGCTATCACGGCGGTCGAGGCAGGTGCCGCCGGCCTCCCGTTCCCTATCCGGTCAGCGATGAAGCTGGTATCCAAGATCATGACAAAGTCGGCCTGTTACCTCTAAATTACCTCAGTCATCCGTCTCATAGGCCAGATTCGGTCCCAGCCAGCGCTCGACCTCAGCCAAGTCCATTCCCTTTCGTGCGGCATAATCCTCGACTTGGTCCTTGCCGATTTTACCGACGGCGAAATAGCTCGCCTTGGGGTGGCTGAAGTAGAGGCCACTCACCGATGCCGTCGGAATCATGGCCTTGGACTCGGTCAGGGTCATGCCGATGGTGCGCTCGACATCCAACAGGTGCCACAGAACATCCTTCTCGGTGTGGTCGGGGCTGGCGGGATAACCCACGGCTGGACGTATCCCACGATATTTCTCCTCGACCAGCTCCGCCTTGCTGAACGACTCGCTGGCAACGTACCCCCAGTATTTCTTGCGTACCTGCTCGTGCAGCCATTCGGCCAGGGCCTCGGCGAGACGATCAGCGAGGGACTTGAGCAGAAGGGCCTGATAATCGTCCCTGTCCTGTTCGAATTCGGCCACCTTGGCGTCTATGCCAATGCCTGCGGTACAGGCAAAGGCCCCGATACTGTCAGCCTTGCCCAATCCCATGGGCGCGACGAAGTCTGCAAGACAGTCGTTGTATTGGCCTGCGGGTTGGCGGCCCTGCTTGCGCAGATTGTGCAGGGTAGCGATCTGCTTCTCCCGTGTCTCGTCGGCAAAAAACTCAATGTCGTCGCCCTGGGCGTTGGCCGGGAAGAGGCCGATGACGGCGGCGGCCCTGAGCCATTTGCCGTCGATAATCTGCCGCAGCATGGCCTCGGCGTCGGCGAGGAGCTTTCGCGCCTCTTCGCCCTTCTCTACATCCTCCAGGATCTGCGGATAGCGGCCCTTGAGCTGCCAGGCATGGAAGAAAAAGGTCCAATCGATATAAGAAGTTATGGCTTCCAGGTCAATATCGGGAAGGACATGAACGCCCGGCCGCGCGGGAATCGGCGGCTGATAGCCGCTCCAGTCGATGGGGATGGGATTGGCCCTCGCCTCGGCGAGCGTTACCAGGCTCTTTGCCTCGTTCCGCGCCGCGCGGCGTTCCCGCACTGCCGCATGTTCCGCGTTCAGCGCCTGGATGAATGCCGTGCTCAAATTCTCCGAAAGCAAGCTGCTGGCGACACCGACCGCACGCGAGGCATCCGGCACATAGGCCACTGCCCCCCGATATTCCGGAGCAATCTTGACGGCCGTATGGGCCTTGGAGGTGGTGGCACCGCCGATCATCACAGGGATGTCCATGCCGAGTCGCTGCATCTCCTTGACCACATGCACCATCTCGTCAAGGGAGGGCGTAATCAGCCCGGAGAGGCCGACAATGTTCACCTGCTCCTCCTGAGCCCGTTTCAATATGGTATCGGCCGAGACCATGACGCCCAGATCTATGACCTGGTAGTTGTTGCACTGCAGCACCACGCCAACGATGTTCTTGCCGATGTCATGGACATCGCCCTTGACGGTGGCGAGCAGGATCTTTCCCTGGGCTCTGGCCAGGCCCGATTCAAGCAGAGCGGCCTTTTCGGCGTCCAGGTAGGGCTCCAGATAGGCCACGGCCTTTTTCATGACGCGCGCGGACTTGACCACCTGGGGCAGGAACATCTTGCCGGCGCCGAACAGGTCGCCGACGACATTCATGCCCGCCATGAGGGGTCCCTCGATCACCTCTAGCGTCCTCGATACCTGTTGCCGCGCCGCCTCGGCGTCCTCATCGATGAACTCGGTGATTCCCTTCACTAGGGCGTGTTCCAGGCGCTTTTCCACGGGCCAGGAACGCCACTCCAAAGTCTCTTTCTGTTCGGCAACCCCCTCTCCCTTGTATTGGGGGGCCAACTCGATCAGCCGCTCGGTGGCGTCGGGACGGTGGTTGAGGATCACATCCTCCACCGCCCGGCACAGCTCCTCGGGGATCTCGTCGTAGACCACCAGTTGCCCGGCGTTGACGATACCCATATCCATGCCGGCCTGGATGGCGTGGTAGAGGAAGACCGCGTGGATCGCCTCGCGTACCGGGTTGTTGCCGCGAAAGGAGAAGGAAACGTTGGAAACCCCGCCAGAGACCAGGGCGTGGGGCAGGTTGTGCTTGATCCAGCGCACGGCCTCAATGAAATCGACGCCGTAGTTGTTGTGCTCCTCCATGCCGGTGGCGACGGTGAGGATGTTGGGATCGAAAATGATGTCCTCGGCCGGAAAATCGACCTGCTCGGTCAATATCCGGTAGGCGCGGCCACAGATCTCCTGGCGCCGGTCCAGGCTGTCGGCCTGGCCGCGCTCGTCGAAGGCCATGACAATCACCGCCGCGCCATAGCGGCGGCAAAGCCGGGCGTGCTCGACGAATTTCGCCTCGCCCTCCTTGAGGGAGATGGAGTTGACAATCGGCTTGCCCTGGACGCACTGAAGCCCCGCCTCGATGATCTCCCACTTGGAGGAATCGATCATGAAGGGCGCTTTGGCGATCTCGGGCTCGGAGGCCATCAGGTTGAGGAACCGGCGCATGGCGGCTACGCCGTCCAGCATCCCCTCGTCCATGTTGACATCGACGACCTGTGCGCCGTTTTCCACCTGGGCGCGGCAGATATCCAGGGCCTTCTCGTATTCTTCGTTGAGGATCAGCCGCTTGAACAGGGCGGAGCCAGTAACATTGGCGCGCTCGCCCACGTTGACGAAATTGAGTCCCTTGTCGATGTTCAGGGGCTCCTGCCCCGAGAGGCGGCAGGCCGGCGCAGGACGTGGCGGCTGGCGCGGCCTCCGGCCTTTCATCGCCTCGGCGATGGCCTTGATATGGAGCGGCGTGGTGCCGCAACAGCCCCCAACGATGTTGAGAAAGCCGCTGTCGGCCCATTCCGACAGATAACCGGCCATATGGGCTGCGTCCAGATCGTACTCGCCGAATTCGTTGGGCAACCCGGCGTTGGGGTGGGCAGAAACCCGGAATTCACAGATGCGGGACATCTCCTCCACATACTGGCGCAACTGGCTGGGGCCGAGGGCGCAATTCAGACCGAAGGAAATGGGCCGGGCGTGGCGCAGGCTGTTGTAGAAAGACTCCGTAGTCTGGCCCGAGAGGGTGCGCCCGGAAGCGTCGGTGATGGTGCCGGAGATCATGATCGGCAAGCGGATGCCATCCTCCTCGAACACGCGCTCGCAGGCGAAGACGGCTGCCTTGGCGTTGAGCGTGTCGAAAATGGTCTCGATCAGCAAAATATCCGTGCCGCCCTCGATCAGGCCCCGCGCCGCCTCGCAATAATCGGCTACCAATTCGTCGAAATGGATCGCGCGGGCGCCAGGATCGTTGACATCCACCGACATGGAGGCCGTCTTCTGGGTCGGTCCCAGCACCCCGGCGACGAAACGAGGCTTGTCCGGCGTGGAATAGCGGTCGGCCGCCTCGCGGCAGAGCTGGGCGGCCGCGACATTGATTTCATGGGCGAACTCTTGCAGGCCGAAACGCTCCAAGTCCTTGGCGGTGGCGCCGAAGCTGTTGGTCTCGATGATGTCGGCGCCCGCCGCCAGATACTGCTCGTGGATACCTTGGATGATTTCAGGCCGGGTCAGGACGAGAAGATCGTTCATGCCCTTCAGATTGAACTGCCAATCGGCAAAACGCTCGCCCCGGTAATCCGCCTCTTGCAGTCCATGGCGCTGGATCATCGTACCCATGGCCCCATCCAGAATTAGGATTCGCTCTTCAAGCAGAATTTCGATTTCTTTGCTATTGTGTTGGGGCATAGGGATTTTTTCCCGCGTCAATGACGTGTATGATAGAAAATAATCTAGGTTTCGAGCTGGCGCTCAACGCGCCTGGTGGGTAAGCAGATGGCCGATCATAGAGGATTCACCGGTTGGGGTGAAGTTGGCGGAAAACAGCGAGGATTCCTGCGGGGTGAAAACCTGAGGATCATCTTGGTCGTCGGCATCATTGGGCTCTTGGCATGGAATATCTTTTTTGTCGACTGGGACGAGCCCGGTATCGCCAAACCTGGCTCCAAAGTTGACGAGAAGCCTTTGGCTCAGGGCGCGGCCGCACCAGCCACCGAGACATCACTTGCCGAGGAAGAAGGGCAAGCCGATGCAAGGGGCGGAGAGGAAGCGCGCTCCCTCATCGCTAAAGCCCGGCAGGCGGCTGAACCTCCGCAAGCCGCCGAAATTTTTGCCCAGGCGGAGGAGTACAGCCGGGCCGGGAAAAAGGCGGACGCTTATCTGCTGCATTTCTATCTGGTAAAACAGGGACACGGTCCTTCCGCCATGTTGCTGGCAGAAATGGCTGATCCGAGTTTTCGTAACGCCAGCACGAGTTTTCTGGATGCCCCCGATTTCACCCAGGCCCATAAATGGTATGTCCAGGCCCTGATACTGGGCCAGGAGCAAGCAGAGAAGAGGTTGACCGATCTTAAGTTGCGGGTGAAGGCCGCAGCGGCCGGAGGGGATGAAAATGCGCGGCGTCTGTTGGTGGGATGGTAAAGGTCTTGGAGTAGACACCATGACGAGAGTTGTTCGAGGACTGTTGATCATTACGGCGCTGCTGGTTTCAGGCAGCGCCTTGGCGCAAGAAGCCGGGGAGAGCAAGCCACTGTTGATCGAGGGCAAGAAGTCCCTCTATCAACGGGCGCTGGCCAAACCCGGCGCCAAGCTTGTTTCCATCCCCGGCAAGGGCGATGCCGCTCCCGTGACACCCTTCACGGCCTTTTACGTCTATAGCCGCGTTGAAATCGAGGGCAAAAACTGGGTCCAGGTCGGCTACGACAGCCACGGCAAGAAGGGCGGCTGGATTCCGGACCAAGATCTGATCGAATGGAACCATGGCCTGACCGTCTCCTTCCGGGACCCGGCAGGACACAACCGCGCCATGTTGTTTCGTGACGCGGAGCAGGCCAGCAAACTGGGGGCCGGAACCAACGGTGCCGAACTGGATAGCCTATACCAGGCCGCCATCAAGGATCAGTTGCCTCCCGACAGCCCCGTGGTGGCCTTGCAACCTTCGGCCTACGTCGACATAAAGGATGACTTTTATCTGGTTCCGATCCGCGAATTCAAGGATGTCTTCGTCGGTCCCGAACAAGGACGGCTGTTGCGCGTATCCACGGTTCCCCACAATGCCCCGGTCGAGGCTGTGGCTACGCCGCCAGCCACACCCGAAAGCGGGAAGTCCCTGTCTACTGGCGTGGTGTTCGTCATCGACTCCACCCTCTCCATGGCGCCTTACATATCGCGAACCAAGGCCGCCGTGCGCAAAATTTACGATCGAATCGCCAAGAAAGACCCGCAGGGAAACATGGCATTCGGCCTGGTAGCATTCCGCGACGAGACAACCTCCGTCGAGGGGCTTGAATATCGCACAATGGTTTTTGCCGATCTCCAGAAGGGATCAACCGCTAAGGAGTTCTTTTCGCAGGTGGGTGAGGTAGAAACAGACAAGGTCTCCAACAAGGATTTCATCGAGGACTCCTACGCCGGGATCAAGCGCGCCATCGACGATATCAGTTGGGGCGATTTTCAGGCGCGTTACATAATTCTTGTCACGGACGCCGGCGCACGCGAGGGCAATGATCCGCTCTCCGGGACAAAAATGGGCGCCGATACCTTACGCCAGCTTGCGCGCGACAATAACGCCGCGATCTTTGTTCTGCACCTGTTGACACCCGCCGGGGCCGATAACCACGCAAGCGCCGAAAAGCAATACAAGGCACTCTCACTCTATCCCGGTATCGGCGATCTCTATTATGGCGTTAAAGGCGGAGCCGTCAGCGAGTTCGGCCGGATAGTAGACCTGCTCACCGATCAGCTCGTGGCCCAGATGCGCCGCCCGGACACGGCAGAACCGTCCACGCAAGAAGCCGGTGCTACCCAAGATCAGCAACTGACCCAGCTTCAGGAGAAGGTCAATAAACTCGGATACGCATTGCGCATGCAGTACCTCGACCGCCCGCGCAAGGGCAATATCCCCGTGGTATTCGATGCCTGGATGGTTGACCGGGACCCCAAGGAGCCCCAGCGAAAGACCGTGGATGTACGAGTCCTTTTGACCCGAGACCAGCTCAGCGAGCTTTACCAGATGTTGCGCGAAGTCCTGGAGACTGCCGAGGAGGGGTTGTTGTCGCCTCGCAACTTCCTTGATGACATCAAGAGCCTAGCTGCCACCGCCAGCCGCGATCCGGAACGAATGGCCGGCAGCACCCGGTCGAGCGGGGCCAAAAATCTCTCCGATATGGGCTTCATGATGGAATACATCGAAGGCTTGCCCTATACCGGCGAGGTCATGTCCGTTTCGCTTGAAGATTGGCGGAACTGGCCCGCCAAGCGCCAGCTTGAATTCATTCAACGCCTCGAAGAAAAAGTGAGCTATTATCGCGCCCTGCATGACCACACCGATCTTTGGGTCTCCCTTGATGGCGGTCCGGTGGACGGTGACTCGGTCTTCCCCGTTCCATTAGAAATGCTGCCTTGAGGATGGTAATGGAGAACTCCACAGAGGCCGTGCTGATACGGCCGTCGGATAAAGTGTTGATCTATCACCTGCGTGACGTTGTCAGAACTCGCGAGGCTGAGGGGACGGGCTTCCGGTTGCGGGTTCCCAGTCTGCAAATCGCCATGGGTGAAAAGATCGCGTTGATCGGCCATAGCGGTTGCGGCAAAAGTACATTACTCGACATGCTGGCCTTCATTCTCCAGCCGACCGAATCGGGGGCCTTTCGTTTCCGCCCGGAGCGTAGCGATGAGCCCATCGACATAGCCGCCTATTGGGACAAGTCCCGCCAGAACCACCTCGGCGATTTGCGCAAGAAGTACATCGGATATGTGATGCAAACCGGCGGGTTGGTGCCCTATCTGACCGTGCGCGACAACATCTCCCTCTCTCGCAACCTCCTGCAAATGACCAACAACGACAAGGCGGTGGAGGAATTGGCAGGCCATCTCGGCATTCGCCGGCACCTCGATAAATACCCCAGCGCCTTATCAACAGGTGAGCGACAACGTGTCGCCATTGGGCGCGCCCTGGCTCACAGACCCTCCATCGTAATCGCCGATGAGCCCACCGCCTCCCTTGATCCCATCGCCGCCGAAAAGATCATGAATCTTTTCATCGAGCTGGTAGATGAGCTAAACATTACAGTGATCGTCGCCAGCCATGCCTGGCGGCACATCAAAAAACTGGGCCTGAGACAACTGTCGCACCGTACCCAAAGAACGAGCGACGGCAAATTGACAGAAACGGTGGTGACTGGCTGATGGCGCACTTTAGCGAGGCATTGAGACTCTCCGGCAAGGATTATCTGCGCGAATGGCGCATATCCGGTTCCTTCATCGTCGCCTTGGCCGCCGTACTGGGACCCATGATGGTCCTTTTTGGGCTCAAGTTCGGCGTGATCGGCGGCATGGTCGTCGAATTGGTGCAAGATCCTCGTAACCGTGAGGTCCTCTCCCTTGGCAATGGCCACTACAATCTCCAATGGATCGAAAAGATGGGGCAAAGGCCCGATGTCGCCTTTGTCGTTCCCAGGACTCGCCGCATCGCTGCCGACATCCAGCTTTCAAATAAGGGAAGCAGCCGGATCGTCAATGTGGAACTGGTCCCTTCCGGCCCCGGTGATCCCTTGTTGCAGGGCATCGGCAACACCCCAACTGGGGCCGATCAGATCGTCCTCTCAGAATTGGCCGCAGAAAAGCTCATGGTGAAAACCGGCGACACGATTGACGGCAGTATTTCGAGAATGTTTCGTGGGAAAGCCGAACGTCAGCACCTCGATCTCAAGATCATCGTGGTTGCTCCGGCGGCTGTTTTTAACCGCGAGGGCGCCTTCGTCTCCGTGGAGTTGTTGCAGGCGGTGGAGGACTTTCGAGACGGCCGGAAAGTGCCCTCATTGGGCTGGGATGGCACGGAGTCTGGTGGCGAGCGTGTCTACCCCGGTTTCCGGCTCTACGCCAAAACTATTTACGATGTCGCCGGTTTGCAGAAGGACCTGACCGCCCAAGGCCTGCAAGTACGCACCAGGGCAGATGATATCGCCGTGGTGCAGGATATGGACCGCAACTTGACCCTGGTCTTCTGGGTAATCGCGGTGATCGGTTTGGCGGGATTCGCCCTCTCCCTCGGCGCCAGCCTGCTCGCCAATGTGGACCGCAAGCGCAGGGAGCTGAGTGTCCTGCGTCTGGTGGGGTTCCATACAGGCGACATCGTGCTCTTTCCAGTCGTGCAATCGATCTTAACCGGCCTGGTCGGCTGGCTCCTCGCCTCCGGCATCTTTTTCGGCGTCTCCTTTGCCATCAACAAGATGTTTGCGGACCAGTTGGAGGTAGGCCAGTCTGTTTGCCGGCTGCTCCCTGAACATTTCATTGTCGCCTTGGTACTGACCATCACTGCCGCTGTGATCGCGGCCATGCTGGGCGGCCTCAGCGCATCACGAATCGAACCATCAGAGGGTCTGCGCGAAATTTAACAGCTATTGAGGCGATAGCGGCGCCGCGTGGCTGGGCTTATTTAGGCGAAACATCTGCTCCACATCGACCGCATCGAATTTATACATCCGGTTGCAGAACTCACAGGTGGTTTCGATATTTCCCGTAGCGGCCAGCATAATTTTCAGTTCGCTTTGGCCAAGCGCCACCAGCGAGGCGCCCACCCGCTCTCGGGAACAGGTGCAACGGAATGCGACAGGCTCGGGATCGAATAGCCGGATATCCTCTTCATGATAGAGACGGCGTAACAATTCCTTGGGAGAAAGCCCAAGCAGTTCCTCCCGGCGGACACTGGATGTCAGCAGACTGATACGAGCCCAATCATCCTCCGTACGCAGCTCTGAGGGCAAAATCTGTATCAGCAGCCCGACAGCCCGCTGCGTGTCGGCAGCCAGCCGTATCATGGTGGGGAGTTGCTCCGAGTGCTCGAAATAGTGCTCGATCGCATCCTGCAATCGTTCGCCTTCAAGTCCGACCACCCCTTGATAGCGCTTCCCTTCGATAGGATCAATCGTCAGCACGAGATGTCCATCGCCCGTGACTTCAGTCAGCGTCTCCTCCTCTTCAGGCTCGTAACTCCAACGGGCCAAGGAGCGGAAATGGCGGTCATGGGTAGCCTGGGCAATCAAGGCAGTGACTGGGCCAGGTCCCTGGGCCTGAAGTATCAAGGCCCCTTTTAACTTGAGGGTCGCGGACAACAACAGTACAGCCGCGCTCATCTCGCCTAGGTGCGGAATCACGGCAGCGGGATAGGGGTGTCTTTCCAGCACGGCCTGCCAAGCGGCATCGAGATGCACCAAGGCACCGCGAACGCCTATGCCCTCGAAGAGGTAACGATAAAGCCTGTCATTACCCGAAGGGTTCATGCGGGGCGCTCCCGGTTAGGAAATTATTGTTTGGCTTTCTCGCCAAATACTTCATTGAGAAAGGCTTGTGTGCGAGCCCACGACCGCTGGTCTGCCAGGGGATCGTATTTGAGATTCTCGATGCCGTATTGATCGGCATCCGGGTTTGTGAAGCCATGCCGGACACCGCCATAGGCATCCATTTCCCACTTGATGTCGGCGTCCTCCAGCCTCGCCTGAAAGTTTGCGACAACCTCAGGAGAAATGAAGGTATCGGCCCGTCCCTGCAAAAGTAAGAGACTGGACTTTACCTTCAGATCGGTCACCTCAGGGACGGCAGGCGGAGAACCATGGAAGCTGACCACGCCCTTAAGATCTTCCCCAGTGAAAGCCATTTGCAGGGCCGAACTACCCCCGAAGCCGTACCCAATCGCCGCAATTCTCATCGGATCAACTTGGGAAAACCCCTTGAGTTGGTCCAAGGCGGCAATGGTGCGCTGAAGCCAACGCCCGCTATCGGATACGACTCCCTGCATCCATTCATTTGCTTGATCTGTATTGTTAGTGACCTTGCCCTTGCCGTACATATCGGGGGCGAAGGTGACATACCCCTCCTCCGCAAGCATTCGAGCGCGCCGCTGGGCTTGCTCGTTCAACCCCCACCATTCGTGATACACCAGCACTCCAGGCCTCTTCACCTTCACGGAATCGTTCCAATACATGACGCCTTGAAGCTGCACCCCCTCATCCATGTATTCAACTTCCTGGCTGACGACTCCCCCATGGGCAAGTCCTGAGAAAAACAGGACCGATAGCAGCAATCTCCTCACGATGGCAATTACCTTTTCTGGAGAACAATTACGTCATCCGCTGTGCCAAAGGTCTTATCGGGGCCAGCGGAGCTGATGCTGAACTCGCTCTTGCTCGGTTGATAAAGAATTTTAGTGCCCCAGGCGTCGGTAAGATCGTCGTCACTGACGCCCATGTCCCTCTGCAATCGGGAAATAGTGACTTGATCCGTATCATAGCCACCACCGAACTGGAGCATCCAGACCCGCACGGATTGTGCCAGTGATTTGAGCTTGAGCTTCGTCAGTGACATCTCGGAATCGCGCAAGGCGGGATCATTCAGATTAGACACGTCAAGTGCGGGAGATGTTTTTTGGGGCTGACTGCCGACAACCTGTTCTGGTCCCGTTTCCTCGCCAGGAAACAAAATGAAATATGAAGCCCCCGCGAGCATCAAAACGAACATTGCTACCAAAGCAGGCCGATGGGATTTGACGGACGGCTTCTGTGCCACTCCCTCAGCCGGTTCCCCTTCATGGGCAGATCCCTCATTCTGCTGAATCACCGAACGGTGGCTTGAAGCCTTGTGGCCCTCGCCATGCGGAGGCCGAGCCTGAGCCGTGGGTTTCTGGCCCGGATCGTCCATCGCCTTCTTCGATGAATCATCAGGCAAGGATCTCGTCACTGGCGGCATATTACGAACATAAACATTCTCATGTTCCGGCTCAGCCTCCTTCGCCTCTTTTTTGTCCTCCATCTCCACAAGGGACCACTGCGGTGTCCCCTGGACTTCCTTGAGTTCACAGCCCGCGCCAGCCTCTTGCAGAAGATGCATCACCTTCTCTGCCAGCCGTTTCTCCAGTTTCTTTCCCATTGGCGTAGGGGCACCGTTGAACAGGGTTCGCCCCTGCTCTACCGGTATCCCAAATGCCTTTGAAAGGATGACGGCGGCCTGATCGGGACTTCGTCCCTCCTTCAGCTTGCCAGTCAGTACGATAAAAAAAAGTTCAGTCGGCATATGATCGTTGCGATTTTTAGTGAATTTTCTCGACCTGCGACACGGCCCCACGGACCCCTGTGGCCCTGACACAGGGCTGGCCCCGTATTTCTCGCCTTAAATCTTCTAAGTATCGTGTTGGCCGTGACTGATGTTTCAAGTATAACCTCGCACCGGCGATCGTTTGAAAATCCAATCCTCGGCGCTGATGCACTCTGCGTCAGGGCCATATGCCGCGTTGCAGGGTGATGCGGGCAATGCGCTCGATGGCCTCGACCAAGGCCGCCGTGCGCAAATCGCGGCAGAGCCCCTCATCCGCCGATTGCATTTGGTTCCAGCGATCTATCACCTTGTCGACGGCAAAATCCATTTTCTCCTTTAATTGCGTCTGTACCTCGGATATCTCCCAGTCCCGATTCTGAATATTCTGCACCCACTCAAAATAGCTGACGACGACACCGCCCGCGTTGGCCAGAATGTCGGGGATCACGACGATTCCTTTGCGGCTCAGTATATCGTCCGCCTCGGGTGTTACAGGGCGGTTGGCCCCCTCCATGATGATCTTCGAACGGATTGAACCCGCGTTATCGGCGCGGATCTGGCTTCCCAGGGCGGCAGGCACCAGGATGTCGCACTCCAGGCTCAGAAGATCCCTATTGCTGATAGGACAGGTACCCGGCAGGCCCGCCACTGTTCCGTTCTGGCGTTTATGCTCCAGAACCCTGTCGATATCGAGGCCATCATCGCCGATAGCTTGAACCCCCCCTTGCGAATCGCTGATGGCATGGATGACAGCCCCGGCTTCCTTCATGAGGCGGGCCGTGGCCCGGCCGACCTGGCCGAGCCCTTGCACTACCACCCGCGCGCCGTCCAGGGAGGGCAGAGAGGGAACCGCTGCCCGATCCAGGAATCGCTGGATCACATACAGCAGACCCCGACCGACCGCTTCATCCCTGCCGACACAACCGCCCAGCTCCAGGGGTTTGCCCGTCACCACAGGGCGATTGTTACGGCCGGGATGCAGTATGTCATAGGTGTCGAAGACCCAGGCCATGGTCTGCTCATCGGTATAGACATCAGGTGCGGGAATATCGGTGTGGGGGCCAATACTATCCGCCAGTTCGGCAATGAAGCGCCGGGTGATACGGCGCAGCTCTCCCTTGTCCAACCCTTTGGGATCGCAAATCACGCCGCCTTTGGCACCGCCGAAGGGAATCCTGACCAACGCGCATTTCCACGTCATCAAAGTGGCCAGGGAGACCACTTCCTCGCGCGACACATCCGGGTGATAGCGAATCCCCCCCTTGCCGGGTCCCAGGACGTTGTTGTGCAGTACTCGGTACCCGACGAAGCTCCGCACCGACCCGTCAGCCATCTCTATGGGAAAACAGACACTAATAATCCGTTTGGGGTTGTTGAGAAAATCCACCAAGCCCTTTTTCAATCCCAGCAGGTGGGCATTGGCACGGCGAAATTGCTCCCGGCTGATCTCAGCAGGATTCAGATTTTCCACTTGCGAAGGCTGCCCCATCGTTTCAACCCATTTCCATGACCAGAGGCCGAACCGGCGTCAACTTCCATATCTCCCGGTTATATTCCTGCATGGTGCGGTCCGTGGAGAAACGCCCGCTTGATGCCGTATTCAGGATGCTGCTCCGAACCCAGCGTTCACTCCATCCATAATGCTCGTTGGCCTTGCGCTGCGCCTCCACATAGCCGGCAAAATCCGCCGCGACCACCCAGGGATCACGAGGATTGCGGATGCATTGGATCAGCTCATCGAACATGCCCGGCTCAAACTGATTGAAATGGCCATTTTCCAGCAATGCCATGACCCTGGAAAAATCCTCGTTACCGGTGACAAAGGCGTTCGGGTCGTAATTCCCCTGAAGGGCTGCGACCTCTCGCGCGTTGTGCCCGAAAAGGAAGAAATGGTCCTCGCCCACCGCCTCGCGGATCTCGATATTGGCCCCGTCCAGGGTGCCGATGGTCAGGGCGCCGTTCATCATGAACTTCATGTTGCCCGTTCCCGAGGCCTCTTTGCCCGCCGTCGAAATTTGTTCGGAAAGATCGGTACCGGGACAGATATGTTCCATGGCCGTCACACGGTAATTGGGTAAAAACACCAGTTGCAGGTATTCCTTTACCTCACGGTCGCGGTTGATCACCCTGGCCACGTTATTGATCAGTTTGACGATCAGCTTGGCCCGTTGGTAGCCGGGCGCGGCCTTGCCGCCGATGAGTACGCAACGCGGGGTCCGCTGCTCTATGTCGCCCTGCTTGATCCGGTCATAGAGGTGGATGACGTGCAGCACGTTCAGCAGTTGGCGCTTGTACTCATGGATACGCTTTACCTGAACATCGAACATGGCATCGGGATCGAAGCGCACCCCGCACTCCTGCCAGACCATTTCGGCCAGGTGGACCTTGTTCTTACGTTTGACCTCGGACCACTTCTCTTGGAAAGCGGCGTCCAGGGCAAAAGGCTTCAATGCCTCCAGCTCGCTCAGGTCATAGACCCATCCCTCGCCGATGGTTCCGTTGATCAAATCCCGCAAGCCGTGATTACAGTTCGCCAGCCAGCGGCGCTGGGTAACACCGTTGGTCTTGTTATTGAATTTTTCCGGCCAAAGATCATGGAAATCCTTGAACAACCCCTCCTTCAGCAGAGTGGAATGCAGCTCCGCCACACCGTTGACTGAGTAACTGCCGACGATGGCCAAGTGGGCCATGCGTACCTGCTTCTCATCTCCCTCCTCAATGATGGACATCCGCCCCAGGCGGAATTTATCCATGGGCCAGCGCGAGGAAACCTCGCTGAGAAAACGGGCGTTGATCTCGTAAATTATCTCCAACAGCCTCGGCAGCATCCGCTCGAACATGGCGACCGGCCAACGCTCCAGCGCCTCGGGAAGCAAGGTGTGATTGGTATAGGCGATAGTCCGGGTGACGACTTCCCAGGCCTCATCCCACTCCAGCCGCTCGATATCGATCAGCAAGCGCATCAGCTCGGCCACGGCAATCGTGGGATGGGTATCGTTGAGCTGGAAGCCATTCTTATCCGAGAAATCCCTAAAATCCTTATGCACGCGCTTCCAGCCGCGGATGACATCCTTCAAGCTGGAGGATGCCAGGAAATACTGCTGCTTCAGCCGCAGCTCCTTACCGTTAACGCTGGAGTCGTTGGGATAGAGCACCATGGAGATGTGCTCGGCCTGATTCTTGGACTCAACTGCATCCGCATAGTCACCGGCGTTGAATTCATCCAGGTTGAACTCGTCGGTGGCGGCCGCCTTCCACAATCTCAGGGTATTCACCGTTCCATTGCGGTAACCGGGGATCGGGGTGTCGTAGGGCACGGCGAGCACATCGCAGGTATCCACCCAGCGCGCATGCCGCCGCCCCTCGGGGTCGGTGAAGTGTTCGACACGCCCGCCGAAGTGGATACGCTGGGTATATTCCGGCCTTTCGATTTCCCAAGGGTTACCGTCTCTAAGCCAGTGATCGGGCTCTTCGACCTGATTGCCGTTATCGATCACCTGCCGGAACATGCCGTACTCATAACGAATGCCGTAACCCGTCACAGGCAGTTGCAACGTGGCGCAACTATCGAGGAAGCAGGCAGCCAAACGCCCCAAGCCGCCATTGCCGAGACCGGCGTCGGGCTCCCTTTCCACGATTTCTTCCAGCTTCAGACCGAATTCCTCAAGCCCCTCCCGGATCTCTTCCTCCACATCCAGATTCAGCATGGCATTGCGCAGGGCGCGGCCCATGAGGAACTCCATGGAGAGATAAAACGTGCGCTTACAGTTGGACTCGTCGTAGGCATAACGGGTATTTTTCCAGCGCTCCATGAGCCGGTCCCGCAAGGTCTGAGCCAAAGCCTTGTAGTGATAGTGAGTGGATTTACAGTAACGATCCCGCCCCAGGGTATGGGTGAAATAGTGGCGGAAGTCCTCGGTCAGGCTTCTGTTATCCATTCCCAGTGGCGGCATGTCCGTCAGCCCGTTATGTCCGTTGGATTCGCAAAGCTCCGCGAAACTGCACATCTCTTTGCGGATATGATTGGTCATTACAACCCCTTGATAAAAAACAAATCTGTAAGCCTAGGCGCCTCGGCGAAGCCAGCAGCGCCCAGGCTCCGGCTAAAAATCGTCGTCGGTGCGAAGCGAAAAATCCGTTGACTCAGGATCGCCCCCCGCCCCCTCCGCGAGCCGGATTTTAAGGGAGAGATTATTGCGCGAGTCGGCATTGTGCAGGGCCTCTTCCAGGCCGATTTTGCCTTGGCTGTACAACTCGAACAGCGCCTGATCGAAGGTCTGCATGCCCCGCTGAGCCCCTTGCTCCATGGCTTCCTTGATGGCGTGGACATCACCCTTCTGGATCAGCTCGCTGATATAAGAGGTCAGCAACATGACCTCGGCCGCTGCAATCCGTTTTCCGTCGGTTCCTCGGACCAGACGTTGCGAGACCACTGCCTTCAGGTTGAGAGACAGGTCCAAAAACAACTGGCGATGGGCGCTATCCGGAAAGAAGTTGATGATGCGATCGAGGGCCTGGTTGGCGTTGTTGGCATGCAAGGTGGACATGCAGAGATGACCGGTTTCAGCATAGGCGATGGCCTGCTCCATGGTGGAGCGGTCGCGGATTTCACCGATGAGGATCACATCCGGGGCCTCGCGCATGGCATTCTTCAGCGCCACCTCGTAGGACTTGGTGTCAAATCCTATCTCGCGCTGATTGACGATGGACTTCTTATGGCGATGCAGAAACTCGATCGGATCTTCCAGCGTAAGGATATGGCCGCACTGCTGTTGATTGCGGTGATCGATCATGGACGCCAGCGACGTGGATTTGCCCGAACCGGTGGAACCGACCATGAGGATGAGGCCACGCTTCTCCATCACCAGATCCTTCAGCACCAAGGGCAGATTGAGCTGCTCGATGGAGGGTATCTCTCCCTTGATGTAGCGGATCACCATGGCAACATCGCCCCGCTGGCGGAAGATGTTGACGCGGAAGCGCCCGACCCCTTCGGAGGAGAGCGCCAGGTTGCACTCCATTTCGCGATCGAATTCGCGCGTCTGCTCATCGTTCATGATGGAATACGCCAGCTTACGGACTAGGCCTGGCCCCAACCGGGTCTCGCCGATCGGCACGGTCCGCCCTTCCAGCTTCAAATGGACCTGAGTCCCTGTGCTAAAATAGAGGTCCGAGGCATTCTTTTGCACCATGAGCTTGAGATAGGGGGTGATATCCATCGGCTCTACACAACTTTCTCTGGAAACTTCCAATAGTATCCGATCTTTGAATAAGACCATGAATAATGAAGGACCATAGGCAACCCCTACCCCTCAGCCTTTTGCAGCTCCTCCAACTCCTCGCCGATCCTTATCCATGTGTCTTCCACCTCCTCTATGCACCTGTCGAGGCCGGCACGCTCCGCCAACAGGCTCTTAAGCTCATCCTTGCGCTTTTCGCCGTAAAGATCGCTATCGGACAGCCTTTGCTGAAGGAGGTCCTTGCGGTCGTTGAATACCTCCAGCTCCCGTTCCAGCTCCTTGAGGCGCTTGGTCAGCGGCTGTAAACGCTGCCGTTGCTCCGCTTCCTGCCGCTTGCGTTCCTTGCGTCCGGCGGCGGAATGTTCCGCCACCTCCTGCAACGACCTCTCTTCCGCCAGGGTCAATGATTGCTGCCGGGCCAGCCAGCGCGGGTAGTCGTCGATGGTATCGGGGAACTCCGTCACCTTACCCTCATTCACCAGCCACAGCAGGTCTGCCGTGCTGCGCATCAGATGCCGGTCATGGGAAACCAGGAGCACCGCGCCTTCGAAGGACTGCAAAGAAAACGACAGGGCCTGGCGCATCTCCAGGTCCAGGTGGTTGGTCGGCTCATCCAGCAACAGCAGATTTGGCCTCTGGTAGACCAGCAGGGCCAGCACCAGACGGGCCTTCTCCCCGCCGGAAAAGGGAGCGATGGGATCAAGGGCGCGCTCCCCGGAAAAGCCGAAGCCACCGAGAAAATTCCGGAGTTGCGGTTCCGCCGCGCGAGGATCGAGTCTCAGCAGATGTTCGACCGGCGTAAGCTCGGGATGAAGCTGTTCCAGTTGATGCTGGGCAAAGTACCCAATCTTGAGATCCTGCGCCTCGAAGCGATTCCCATCCAATAGCGGCTGTTCGCCCGCCAGGGTGCGAACCAGGGTCGATTTGCCCGCGCCGTTATGGCCCAGCAGCCCGATCCGGTCGCCGCTGTTGAGCACGAGCCGCTCGACCGTCAGCACCTCTCTCCCTGAGTAACCCATTACCGCTCGTTCAAGGGACAGCAAGGGGGTTGGATTTTTCTCCGGCGGCAGAAACTCGAAGTGAAAGGGGGAATCGACATGGGCCGGTGCGATCTGCTCCATGCGCTGCAATGCCTTGAGGCGGCTCTGTGCCTGCCGGGCCTTTGATGCCTTGGCGCGAAAGCGGTCCACGAAATGGCGGATGTGGTCGATGTCGCGCTGCTGCTTGTCGAAGGCTGATTGCTGCTGGGCAAGACGCTCGCACCTTATCCGCTCGAAGGCGGAGTAGTTACCGCTATAGAGGGTTATGCGGCCCTGCTCCATATGGGCCACCTGATCCACCACGGTATCGAGAAAATCCCGGTCATGGGAGATTAGCAAAAGAGTTCCGGGGTAGGCTCGCAGCCAATCTTCCAGCCAGATGACCGCATCGAGATCCAGATGATTGGTGGGCTCGTCCAGCAGCAAAAGATCGGAACGGCACATCAGCGCCCGCGCCAGATTGAGCCGCATGCGCCATCCACCCGAAAAGGCTTTGACCGGCCGAACCTCATCCGGCGAACTGAAACCGAGCCCGTGCAGCAGGGTTGCTGCGCGGCTGGGGGCGCGATAGCCATCAACCGCCTCCAGCTCGGCATGGAGTACCGCCTGGCGAGCGCCATCCCCGGCCGCCCCGGCCTCAACCAGCGACTGCTGAATTGCGCGCAATCCGGCGTCACCGTCAATCACATAGTCGATGGCGGAGCTATCGGTCGCCGGACTCTCCTGTGCCACATGGGCGATCTCCCACTTCGGCGGCAGTGAAAACTCGCCGGTATCGGCGTGCAATTCACCCAGAATCAAGGCGAAGAGGCTCGACTTACCAGACCCATTGGCCCCGGTAAGGCCGACCTTCTGGCCTGGAAAAATGGTGAAATCGGCCTTTTCAAAAAGGCATTTGGTGCCGCGCCGTAACGCGAGATTGTTGAACTTGAGCATGGCGAGGGATTTTAGCAGGTTCCGTGACTACCTCTCGCGATCAAAACGGCGGTAGCCGATGGCCTCCGCCACATGGGCCCCCCTGACCTGATTTTCTCCCGCCAGATCGGCGACAGTCCGCGCCACTTTGAGCACCCGGTGATAGGCGCGGGCCGAGAGGCCTAGTTTATCCATCGCCCCTTGCAACAGACGCATTCCCGGCTCGTCCGGCCAACAGAACCGCTCGATCTGCGTGGGAGTGAGCCCGCTGTTGGCTGTACCCGCCCGCTCCAATTGCCGCCGCCGGGCCTCCGACACCCTTGCCCGCACCGTCGAACTCGGCTCTTCGCTTGCGGCAGGGGACCGGTCGAGCAATAAATCGGCGGGCACCTTGGGCACCTCGATCTGCATATCGACACGGTCCAGCAGGGGACCCGAAATTCTTCCGCGATACTGCCTGATCTGCTCGCCCGTGCATCGGCATTGCCGGGTCGAGTCGCCGAGATAACCGCAAGGGCAGGGATTCATCGCGGCCACCAACTGAAAGCGGGCGGGAAACTCCGCCTGCCGGGCGGCACGGGAGATGGTTATGCAGCCATTCTCCAAGGGCTCCCTTAGTACCTCCAGTACCCGGCGGTCAAATTCCGGCAACTCGTCGAGAAAGAGGACGCCGTTATGGGCGAGGGAGATCTCGCCCGGACGGGGATTGCTCCCACCTCCTACCAGGGCAGGGCCGGAAGCGGAATGGTGCGGTGAACGGAAGGGACGCCGACCCCAGGCCGCAGGATCAAAGCCCCCGCTACTGACGGACAGGATCGAGGCACTCTCGATTGCCTCCTTTTCTGTCATCGGAGGCAGAATCCCCGGCAAACGCCGGGCCAACATGGACTTTCCCGTCCCCGGCGGGCCAAGCATCAGCAACGAATGCCCCCCGGCCGCGCAAATCTCCAAGGCTCGCTTGGCATGGGGCTGACCCCTCACCTCCACCAGGTCGGCCACTGGCGCACCAGGCTTGGAACCCGCCGACCGGGAGCAGGTATCCAGGACCTTTTCGCCGCGCAGATGGGCGCACACATCAAGTAACCGGCCCGCCGCATACACATCCAGCCCGCTCACATGGGCCGCCTCCTCCCTGTTGGCGAGGGGAGCCACAAGGGAATGGCCCGCATCACGGGCCGCCAAGGCTGCCGGCAATATCCCCTTCACTGGACGCAGTTCGCCGGAAAGCGCCAGTTCGCCCATGCACTCCAATCGCTCATGACCCCGGTTCGGAATCTGGCCCGAGGCCGCCAAGATCCCCAAGGCAATGGGCAAGTCGAAGCAGCCGCCCTCCTTGGGGAGATCAGCCGGGGCCAGATTGATAGTGATGCGCCGGGGAGGAAATTCGAAACCGCTATTGAGGATGGCGCCGCGAACGCGATCCTTGCTTTCCTGAACCGCCTTCTCGGGCAGGCCTACGATGGAGAGAGAGGGGAGACCGTTGGAAAGATGGACTTCAACCGCCACCAGAGGGGCGGAGATGCCGTTGCGAGCCCTTGAATGAATGAGTGAAAGTGACATCGCCTTCCCTGGCCGGACCCTTTTGGCGCCGTTCGGCTACAGTTTGGCTGGAACCCGGCGTTCCAGTTCGGCAAGCTGTTTTTCAAGCCGGTCCAGCTTCTCGCGGGTCCGGCGCAACACAGCGGACTGCACATCAAATTCCTCGCGGGTCACCAGATTCATACGCGAGAGCGCCGCCTGCACCAGGGAATGCAGGTTCTTTTCCACGTCCGCCTGAAGGGTCTGAAAGCCTTTCGGCAAGCCATCCATCAGGTTCCGCGCCAAATCGTCGAGGTGTTTTGGGTCCATGCGGGCACATTAACGGTCATCGCCTGGCCTGTCCAGTGACGGCACAGATCAAACCGCGCCTCGCGATTGTGCAAGCCACCCGGCCCAGAATCTCGCCGCGCCCCAAAAGGGCGCACGCCATTTCCAGCCGCTGGGCAGCAATTGCTGCATATCCATTTGTTTCAGCATAAGAAAACAGGGTTGGCACGACTCATGCTGAAATAAAAGCAGGAAAGCTGTCTCGTTTTGCCGAACGGAGATTACTGAATGAAACAGACACTCCTTTACCTCACCCGCGCCACAGGTTTAATCGCCAGCGCGGTCAATGGCAGCAGCCTCGGCGGGACCAGTAACAGTCACAGGGGCTTCTCCTTGACCCAAAAACTTTAATCCAGACGGGAGACATCATCGATGAAATTAATCACCGCCATTATCAAACCCTTCAAGCTAGACGACGTTCGAGCCGCGCTTTCCGAAATAGGCGTGACCGGCATCACGGTCACCGAAGTCAAGGGGTTCGGCCGCCAGAAGGGCCATACAGAACTCTACCGTGGAGCCGAATATGTGGTCGATTTTCTGCCGAAGATCAAGCTCGAAGTAGCCGTCAGCTCCAGCTTGGTGGATCAAGCCATTGAAGCCATCACCAAGGCTGCCCGCACCGGCAAAATCGGCGACGGCAAGATCTTCGTGTACGGCGTCGAGCAAACCATTCGTATCCGTACCGGCGAAACCGGTCCTGAAGCCCTCTAAGGAGTACCTGAAATGAAGAAATGGCCCTTTTATTTAGTAATACTCATCGGTCTAGGCCTTGCCGCCCCGGTTTTCGCTGACGCGCCCACACCCAACAAGGGCGACACCGCGTGGATGCTGGTCTCCACCCTGCTGGTCATCATGATGTCCATTCCGGGGTTGGCGCTCTTCTATGGCGGCCTGGTGCGCAGCAAGAACATGCTGTCGATCCTCATGCAAGTGTTCTCCATCTTCGCGTTGATCACCGTGCTTTGGGCGATCTATGGCTACTCGCTCGCCTTTACCCCCGGCAATGCCTTCTTCGGCGGCTTGGACCGGCTATTCCTCAAAGGGATCTATGACCCCATGACCGGCACGGTAGCCAACGCGGCGACCTTCAGCAAGGGTGTTGTGATCCCCGAGTTCGCCTTCGTCGCCTTCCAGGCCACCTTCGCGGCCATCACCGTCGCCCTGACCGTAGGCGCCTTCGCCGAGCGCATGAAGTTCTCCGCCATGATGCTGTTCTCGGTCCTCTGGTTCACCTTCGCCTACATCCCCATGGCCCATATGGTCTGGTTCTGGCCCGGCCCTGATGCCTTCACCGACGCCGACGCTGCAACCGCCGCCGTCGCCGCTTCCGGCTGGCTGTTCCAGAAGGGCGCCCTCGACTTCGCGGGCGGCACCGTAGTCCATATCAACGCCGGTATCGCCGGCCTGGTCGGTGCTTACGTCATCGGCAAGCGTGTCGGTCACGGTAAGGAAGCCTTCACCCCCCACAGCCTGACCATGACCATGATCGGCGCCTCCCTGCTGTGGGTGGGCTGGTTCGGTTTCAACGCCGGCTCCGCGCTGGAAGCCGGCGGCACCGCCACCCTGGCCTTCATCAATACCCTCAACGCCACCGCTGCCGCAGCCCTCTCCTGGACCTTCGCCGAGTGGCTGCTCAAGGGCAAGGCCTCCATGCTGGGTGCGGTCTCCGGCGCCGTAGCGGGTCTGGTCGCCATCACCCCGGCCTGCGGCTGGGTCGGTGTCGGCGGCGCCCTGGTCATCGGTTTGACTGCGGGCGTGGTCTGCCTCTGGGGCGTATCCGGTCTGAAGAAACTGCTGGGCGCCGATGACGCGCTGGACGTGTTTGGCGTGCACGGGATCGGCGGCATCCTGGGCGCCCTGTTGACCGGCGTGTTCAACACCTGGTCCCTGGGCGGCACTGGCATCATCGACTACGTCAACAACACCATTATCGACACATCCATCGGCACCCAGGTGTGGATACAGGCCCAGGCCGTCCTGACCGCCCTGATCTGGTCCGGCGTCGTGGCATTCGTCTGCTACAAGCTGGTTGATCTCATCATCGGACTGCGCGTACCCGAGGAAGAGGAACGCGAAGGTCTGGACACCACGCAGCATGGCGAGCGTGCCTACAACCTCTAAAGGCTAACGGACGCCATTCAGAGGGGGCTTCGGCCCCCTTTTTCAATCCAGCACCCGCCGCACCGGCAAGAGCCACCCGGATTCCGCCCAAAATGACTCATCGTTGTCTACCCTTAGCAGTAGACGTTCACGAGACAAGAGCCATGACAGACAAGCCCCCCTTCCGCCTCGCGCGAAATCGCCGCCCGGAGAGCCATCACTGGGCTCCATTGTTTATCGGCCTTCTGCTAGGGGGCGCCGCCGCCCAGGCCGGGCAGATTTATAGGTGGGTGGACGAACAGGGAAAGTCCCATTTTGGCGACCGGCCTCAAAAAGACGTGACAACTCAAGAGGTCCAGCTCAATCCCCTGAACAGCGTTGAGGGTCCCAAGGCCGCCCGCCAGGAACAGCAGCAGAAGTTGTTGGAAAGCTACGACCGCAGCCGGGAAGAAAAGGCCAAGACCGACGAAGAGCAAAAGCGCCAGCAAGCCCAGAAGAATCGCCAATGCGACAAGATGCGCCAGACTCTGGAACACTACGAGCGGTCCTCGCTCATGTTTGAGGAACAAGCGAATGGCGGCAGGCGCTACTTGGACAACAAGCAACGGGATACAGAGGTCGCCAACCTGAAAGCAGCCATAGCCAGAGACTGCCGGTAAGAAGAATTCCCCTCACTTCACGCGCCATATCAGTCGAATTAGCAATTGATCCTTCTGGACTGACTCCCTTAGTCTTTTCGGATTGACAATCCGCAATCCGGGGCCGCTATGACCATCGAGCAATTCGAATCCCTCTCCCTGACCTTTGGTCTCACCCTCCTGATCAGCTACATGTTCTTCATCATCTGGCAACTCGCACGCGAGTCCAAGGCAGGCAAACTCGGCACCTTCATCCTCTTCCTCGTCCTGGCCGCCGGTATCGCCGAATTCCTCGGCAAGGAGATCCTGCAATACTTCCTAGGTCTATGAGCACGGATTACCCCCACCCAGCAACCGCCTGTTTGAAGAATTCCGGCTGGGCGAGGGCGCCGCGATGGATGTCGGCGTTGTAGTAACGGGTTTGGAAGGGGCGTTGCTCCACGTCGGCCTCCCGGAAGCCTTCGATCTTGCCGCCTTTGCGGCCGATGGTGGCGCTCCACCAGCCCGAGGGGTAGATGGGCTGGGGGAAGAAGAGGGTGCGCACGTCATCGAATCCGGCTTTGCGCAGGCTCCTGTGCATCTTTTCGATTATTTCCATGTGGAGCAGCGGGGACTCACTCTGCTGCACCACCATGCCACGCTGGCCCAATGCCTCGTGACACCCCTTGTAGAACTCGGGGGTGAAGAGGACTTCGCCGGGGCCGATGGGGTCGGTGCTATCGACGATGATGACATCCAGTGATGCGGCCGGGGCCTCGCAGATCCATTTTATTCCGTCATCGAAGAGGAGTTCGGCGCGGGGGTCGCCGTTGGATTCGCAGAGTTCGGGGAAATGGACCTCGGAGAGGCGGGTCACCCGTTCGTCGATGTCGATCTGGGTCGCCTTTTCCACGGTGGGGTGTTTCAGCACCTCGCGCAGGGTGCCGCAGTCCCCGCCGCCAATGATGGCCACGTGGCGCGGGTTTTCGTGGGTGAACAATACGGGGTGGGACATCATTTCGTGATAGAGGAAATTGTCCCGACTGGTTACCATGGTGCAACCGTCGATCACCATGAAGCGGCCCCAGTCAGTGGTGTCGTATATGGTGATTTTCTGAAAGGGGCTCTGTTCCTCGTCGAGTTTGCCTTTGACTTGCAACGAGAACGCCGAGCCGGTGCCATGGTGGATTTCGGTAAACCAGTTTTCATCCAGAGACATGTCAATCACCCTATTGAAAAGATGGCGGCATTTTAGCCTATTGGCGCTGCTGCCCTTCATGATTTTGGCCTCCTCCGCCCATGAGATCTTCGCGCAGGCGTCCGCGAATCCCGGTAATACCCAGGCGCGGGTCCAGATGTATTTCTTCTGGTCCGCCAAGTGCCCCCATTGCCGCGAGGCGCTACCTTTCATCAAGTCCCTGCAACAGGAGCTTGATTGGCTGGATGTTCAGAGTCGCGAGCTGACCCAAAGCCGCGAGAATGTCCATCTCTACCAGTCCATGGCGGCGGAGGTTGGGGAAGAGGCTCGCTCGGTTCCGGCCTTTTTCATCTGCGGCCGTATGTACGTGGGCTACGACAACCCCGACGGGATGGGCAGGACCTTGCGACAGGCCTTGCATGACTGCCGCCAGGGATTGGCGGCCACGGAGACTTACCCAGCCCTGCCGGGGGGCATAGACCCGAACCGGATGTCCCTTCCCCTCTTTACTCTCGCCATTGCCGCCCTCGACGCCTTCAACCCCTGCGCTTTTTTTGTCCTGCTCTTCCTGCTCAGTCTCATGGTCAATGTTCGCAACCGCTGGCGCATGCTGTTGGTGGGCGGGGTCTATGTGCTTATTTCCGGGGCGATCTATTTTCTGTTCATGGCCGCCTGGCTGAAGCTTTTCCTGGTGGTCGGGGCGCTGCCCTGGGTCACCGGCGGTGCCGGTCTGCTGGCCTTGATCATCGGTGTTCTGAACATCAAGGACTTTTTCCTTTTCAAGAGCGGCCCCTCCCTCTCCATTCCCGAGGCGGCCAAGCCGGGGCTGTTCGACCGCATGCGAAGACTGCTGTCGGCGGAGAACATGACCACCATGCTGATCGGAACCGCCTTTCTGGCGGTGGCCGCCAATGGCTATGAATTGCTCTGCACCGCCGGATTTCCCATGGTTTACACGCGGGTGCTGACGCTACAGACCGGGGCCGAGCCTGCTTATTATCTCTACCTGCTGCTCTACAACCTGGTCTACGTCACCCCCTTGCTGGCCATCGTGTTGATCTTTACCGCCACCATGGGTCGCCGGAAGCTGAGTGAGCGGGAAGGCCGGGGCCTGAAGCTATTGTCCGGCCTGATGATGGCGGGGCTGGCCTTGCTCCTGCTGGTTGCGCCCCAGGCCCTCAACAATCTCATGTCGGGCGTCGTTCTGTTGGGGGCTTCGGGGGCCATCACCCTGCTGGCCCTGCGTTTTGTGAAAAATGGGCCATAGGTCCGGCGCCATTTGATTTTCGTCAGCCGGACGATACGCCACCCATGTTTTCATGCACGCCACCCACACTTTTCGATGGAGTCTTGGCATGATCTCTGAAACCAGTCCGTTCAATCTGAGCAATACCGATGCCTACCTGTCTTGGCGCGACGCCAAGCTGGAGGCTTATCCAACCCGTATCGAGGACTTGGTCGTCGAGATCAAGGACCCGCGCCAACTGACTCCCGCAGAGCGGGGGGCTGTCATGGAGCGCGTTCGCAAGACCAATATGGCGGTTTATGTCAGCGACACGGTGGGTGAGGAGGACAAGGAGATTTCCCACCGCTTGGGCGCCCAGTTCGGCCTCACTCGACTCTGGCTCGATCCCAACCGCCTGGCCGATGATGACGGCATTACCTCGCTGAGAGTGCGTGAGGACGACCAGATCCGCACCCTTTACATCCCCTATACCAACCTCCAGATCCACTGGCATACCGACGGCTACTACAACGAACCGGACAAGCAGATCGGCGGCTTGAATCTGCACTGTGTGCGGCCCGCCAAGGAGGGGGGAGAGAATGCCCTCATGGATCATGAAATGGCGTATATCCTGCTGCGCGATGCCGATCCCGGCTATATCAGTGCCTTCATGGCCCAGGATGCGATGACCATCCCGCTCAACGACCAGCACGGCTTTGACCGGCCGGATCGCCCCGGTCCCGTCTTTTCGGTGCATCCTGAGAAAGGTTATCTGCACATGCGCTACACAGCCCGCAAGCGCAATATCCTTTGGAAGGATGACGAGGAAACCCGCCGGGCGCTCAATGCGCTGGAGACCCTTCTTGCCGGCGACACGCCCTATATCTACCGTGCCACCCTGCAGCCCGGCATGGGCCTGATCAGCAACAACATTCTGCATGACCGCAGCGGGTTCAACGACGATCCCGCGTTTCCGAGATTGCTCTACCGGGCACGGTTTTATGACCGGATTGGAGGGACCTGAGCGAATCCACTGCATTTCCCAGGTGACGATCGGGCCATTTCGTCACTAGAATTGCGGTAGACCCGCAGGGCTTATAGCCGTGCCCCTCTCCCCAACATCTGGAGCAATCTCAACATGCGGAATTATGCCCTTGCCGTTCTTCTGGCCACTTTCTCTCTCCCCTTCGCCGTCAACGCGGATGATGCGGATTTCCGTGCCCAGTGCGAGAAGTTCGCCACTGAGGACAGGGTAGCCGCTGATGAGAAGGAGGCGTACATGAAGGACTGTATCGTCTATTTGACCGAGGAGCAGAATGCCGGCGAAGACCCTGACGAAGCCAAGGCCGATAAGGAAGGAAAGAACTGACCACCCGGCATTCTTACGCCAACCCGCAACAAAGGGGCTTGAACGGTCAGCGGCATAATCCTCAGCGTTCTTCCGGGGGGATGACCAATCCCCCCGGCCCCCGCATTCCGAAGTCTGGTATTGGCGCCCCTCCCTTGATGAACCTTGGCATCCCGCGAAAAAGAGACCGCCGCTACTGAACCTTCGGACGCAATTCTCCTCCAACGTTGCTGAAACCTAATTCTTGTCACAGATTGATAGGCATGATGCGACTTCTTTTTTTACTACCTTTTCTGCTCCTCTCCTTTGCCCTGACCGGGGCCGAATCCGAGGAGCCCAGGGATTGGCTCGAAACTGCGGACCGGGCACTGGATGCCTATAAAAAAGAGCTTAAGGGGTGGGACCTGGACCCGCCCTCGGATGCAAGGGTTGGGAACCTGTACCGCGAAATCCTTGAGTTTAAAAATTCCGCCGACGCCTGTGTCGATCAGGCAAAGCTGGACCAAGAATCCGCCAAGGGAAAGGCCGAGGCCCTCGGCCCCTCCACCAAGGGCGAAGATCCCGAACTGGGCAAACGCCGCCGCGAAATCACCAACGAACAGAAGCAACAAGAACGCCGCTTGGCCTTCTGCCGGTTGCTCAGTCTTTCCGGCATCGAGTTGCAGAGCCACATTCAACAGTTCCGCCAGAAGACCTTTTCGCAGGAGCTGGGAACGCGTGAAACCCCGTTGTGGAAGGCGGTCAGCGATTCATTCCAGGCATTGGCCAATGGCGGAGAGAATCTGCCACCGGCCCAGCGGCCACTGCAATTCGAACTGGGTTGGAACTCCACCAGCCTGGGTATCACCGCTCTGATCATCCTGTTCCCCCTGGCCTTTGGCCTTCGCGGCTGGCTGCTTACCCGCCTGAAAGAGAAGGGGGATGGTCCGCGTGGCTACTCCCTGGGCCGGATGTACGCCTACCGGTTGCCCTGGGTCGCAGGCCTGCTGGTGCCGGTCCTTTTTCTCTACGGTGCCGGCGCCAAGCCGCTCTTTGCGCCGCTGCTGGCCATTGCGGCCGCCCTGCTGCTGTCGCCGTTGATGCAATTGCTGATCTGCCGAAGCAAGGAGCAGTGCTCGGAGGGATTGCCCGTGCGAACCCTGTTCGCGCTCATCCTGCTGGCTGCAACGCTTCATTTGGTGCGTGTCCACGACTACCTGCCCGAACCCATCTACCTCTCCCTGCGCGCACTGGTCCTTCTGTTGCTGCCGGTATTGGCCCTGTGGCTGTTTAATAGGCTGTCGCGGCGCGAGGATATGGGGCTGCTCGACGCCTTCCGCAAGGCGACCATACTCGCCCTTCTGGCGGGACCCACTGCGGATTGGCTGGGTTATCGCAACCTTGGCAATTTGCTGCTTTTGGGGGTGTACGGAACCGCTACCGGGGCCTTTCTTTTTTGGCAAATCTACCGCGCAGCCTCTTCCGCATTGCTGCGGCTGGAAGGGGGAGATGGAGCGGCCGCTCGCTTTAGACAACTGTTAGGTTATGCCGACAATGAAACCATTCAGGGCCTCGTCCTTATCCGTCAGGCTATAGGAGCCCTGTTGTTGGCCGCCTTTGGGTATTGGCTCCTGCGCGTCTGGCAAATCTCTCCTGCCGACACCGCCGTTATCTACGACATACTGTTCAACGGCTTTCAGATCGGCGCCGTCAATATCGTTCCCCTACGGCTTTTGGTCGCCGGCCTGACTTTTATGGTCCTCTGGGTTTTCGCTAAATGGTTGCGGCGGCAAATGCACGACCGCTGGCTGATGAACAGCCGCCTTGACGCAGGCGCACGTCAATCCATTGTCACCCTGACCGGGTACACCGTCATCGGCGCGGGTCTGCTGGTGGTGCTGAGCATCATGGGCGCCGATTTCCAGAATCTGGCCATCATCGCCGGCGCCCTCTCGGTGGGTATCGGTTTCGGGTTGCAAAACATCGTCAATAATTTCGTCTCTGGACTCATCCTTTTGTTCGAGAGGCCGGTGCGGCCGGGTGATTGGGTGGTAATCGGCGGCACAGAGGGATACGTCAAAAAGATCAGCATCCGCTACACCCTGATCCAGACCTTCGACCGAGCCGATGTCATGGTGCCCAATTCCGAACTTATCTCGCACCAAGTCACCAATTGGATGCTGCGGGACAGCATCGGCCGCGTCATCGTGCCCGTGGGTGTGGCCTATGGAACCGACACCGAACGTGTCAAGGAAACCCTCTTGCGGATCGCCAACGCGCACCCCATGGTGATCGGTAAGAGCCATGGCGTCGCTTCGCCCAATGTGCTTTTCATCAGTTTCGGCGACAGTTGCCTCAACTTCGAGCTTCGCTGTTTCATACGCGATATCGACAAACGCTACTCTGTTCGTAGCGATCTCCTGTTTGCCATCGAAAAGACCTTCCGCGAGGCCGGCATAGAGATCCCCTATCCGCAGCGGGTTTACCACATAGCGCCCCCATTGCCCGTAGAAAAGACGCCTCCGGAGCATCCGCTTCCGGAATAACGGGTAATTCCGATTATTTTGATCCGGCGTGGATCAGGGCATCGATACGGGCCAGAATCTGCTGGGTCTTTTTGTCTGCCGCTAGTTGTTTGCCTTTTTGCTCGAAGAGCAGCGACTCGACCTTCTCCGCCCCAGGTTCGCCCTTATCAAGGGCTGCACGGGAAATTTCCCTGGTCCTCAACGTCACCTGTACTCTGGCGGGCTCTTTCTTTGGCGGACTTATAACTTCGATTTTTTCCGGAACGGCATGGACCACGCGCGGTCCCCCTGCCGCCCTGTTGTCGTACCAGCGAAACAACCGCTTCCGGCTGATCTCCTTGTCCGAAACCTCCACCAGGGAGACCTGACCGAAGACCTCTCCCTGGGCGATATCCGATTCGTTGCAAACCAGAACGTTTCCCTCCTTCCCGGCATCCAGTTTCAGACGGTCATTGAGGCGAAATCCCGGTTTGTAGTAGACCTGTTTATAAGACGGCGTGTCCGTTGCGGAAACCAGCAATAAGGCGCCACCGTAGCTGGAGGAGTGCGCCTCGCACCCGTCCAAGTCCAACAGCAATTCCTCCGTTTGCTTGCCCGTAAAACGGCCTCGAATCAGGTGGCTGATCTCCAGGCCTTCATTCGAACCCGCTCGTCCGGTGAATTTAGGACAGTCGAAGCAACGCACCCCGCTGTCTTTGTTCTCGTAATCCCCTTCACCGCATACCGCCTTCCCGATCAACTCCCTTTCCTCCTCCGTCAGGGCAGGAACCGGGCCGGTTGCCCGGAAATCATCGGCTGCAGCTATACAAAGCGAGGCGACAAGCGCCATGTGGCCGGCTATCAGGATGTGGCGGAATTTCACGCATCTACCCCATTGAAAGGATGCCCCGGTATTTTAGCCGTTGCCTGCTCTGTCTTTGATATTTCGCATTCGATTCCCCGCCGCTTCCCTAGCCCTTCGTACTCTGGGACACTAACGGCCCACCTCCCTTTCCGATGCGGCATTCATGACGGACTCTCTCGAAAATTTCCATCAAACATACGGTATCGGCCGCTGGGGTAGCGGTTTTTTCGAGATCGGCGAGAACGGCCACCTTTTCGCTCGCCCCAATCCCCTCGGGAAGGTCCGTATCGATCTCTATCAACTGGCCAATGAGATCCGCGAGACGGGTCTTTCCTGGCCTGTTCTGGTCCGATTCACTGACATCCTCCATCACCGGGTCGCCAGCCTATGCGCCGCTTTCCGGGATGCCGCCGCGGAGTCCGGCTATAGCGGAAGGCACAGCTCGATCTACCCCATCAAGGTGAATCAGCAGCGGATCGTGGTTGAGGAAATTCTCGCCAAGGGTGGCGATTGCGTGGGGCTCGAAGCGGGGAGCAAGCCGGAGCTGATGGTGGTGCTGGCCCTCTCCCGGCCCGGCAGCGTCATTGTCTGTAATGGCTACAAGGACCGTGAATATATCCGCCTGGCCCTTATTGGGCTGGCCCTGGGCCACCGGGTCTATATCGTCATCGAGAAGCCCTCTGAGTTCGATCTGGTATTGGAGGAGTCGGTCGATCTGGGCATCCGTCCTTTGCTGGGGGTCCGGGTGCGGCTGGCCGCCTCGGCTTTGGGCAACTGGCAGAACAGCGGCGGCGACAAGTCCAAGTTTGGCCTTGCCTCCATGCAGGTGCTGGAGTTGATCGAGAAACTGCGCCAGGAGGATCTACTCGACTGCCTGTGTCTTATCCATACCCACATCGGCTCCCAGGTTCCGAATCTGCGCGACATCCGCCGTGGCATGGGGGAGGTTGCTCGATTCTATGGCGAATTGCGCCGGCTGGGGGCCAACATCGAGATCGTGGACGTGGGTGGCGGATTGGGCGTGGATTACGAGGGCACAGCCACCCGCCATTACTGCTCCATGAACTACAGCATGGAGGCCTATGCCCGCGAGGTGGTTAAGGCACTGAATCGTATCTGTCTCGAACAGGGACTGCCGCCCCCCCACATCTTCACCGAGTCAGGCCGCGCCGTCACCGCCCATCACGCCGTCCTGATCGCCAATGTCAGCGACCGCGAATACGCCCCTGAAGTCACGCAGCCCCCCCCTGTGCCGGAGGATGCCCCCGAGGTTCTGCATACGCTGGCATACAATCTCGATCATGGCCATGAAGTCTCCGTGCTGGAACTCTATCAAGAGGCACGGCATGGCCTGGAGGAATCACATGAACTCTTCCAGCAAGGAGGGATGACGTTAGAACAGCGCGCCCTGGCGGAGCAGCTTTTTTACGCCACCTGTCACCAGGTCTATCCGCTCCTGCAACCGGGGTCTCACCGCCACCGGGAAATCCTGGACGAACTGCATGAAATTCTTGCCGACAAACTCTTCATGAACCTGTCCCTCTTCCAATCGATGCCCGATATTTGGGCCATCGACCAGATCTTCCCGGTCGCACCCCTGCACCGGCTGGATGAAGAACCGACGCGCAGTGCCATCATGCATGACCTGACCTGCGACTCGGACGGACGCATACAGCACTATGTCGAACAGGACGGCGTGGAATCCACCCTGCCCGTGCATGCCCCGGTCCCCGGTGAGCCCTATCTCTTCGGTTTCTTTCTGGTGGGGGCCTATCAGGAGATCCTGGGCGACATGCACAACCTTTTCGGCGATACCGACGCCGTCAATGTGGAGCTGACCGCAGACGGCTACTGCCTCACGCAGCCGGAGCAGGGTGATACCGTGGACGAGCTGTTGCGCTACGTCCACTTCGATATCGAGTCCATGCTCGACAGCTATCGCAAAAAACTCCATACCGCAGGAATACCCGCACGGGCCGCCGATCAGTACTATGACGAACTCAAGGCGGGGTTGCACGGATACACCTATCTTGAAGATTAGTAACGCAGCCATGCCGCAAGACAAGCCCCTGATCCTGGTCGATGGCTCTTCCTATCTTTACCGCGCTTACCACGCTCTGCCGCCGCTGACCAATTCCAAGGGCGAGCCCACCGGGGCCGTGGTGGGTGTGGTCAACATGCTGAAGAAACTGCTGGATGAATACCGGCCCAGCCACATGGCGGTGATCTTCGACGCCCCAGGCCCCACCTTTAGAGACGAACTTTACAGCCAATACAAGGCACACCGCCCACCGGCCCCGGAAGATCTCAAGGCGCAGATTCCCTTGCTGCATGAGGTGGTTCGCGCCATGGGGTTTCCCTTGATCATGGAATCGGGGGTCGAGGCGGACGATGTCATCGGAACCCTGGCTGTACGCGCAGCCGGTCCCGTGCTCATATCCAGCGGCGACAAAGACATCGCCCAATTGGTAAACGACCGCGTCTCTCAGGTCGATACCATGAGCGAACGTGTCTTCGCCCGGCAGGGGGTACTCGAAAAATTCGGCGTGTCCCCGGAACAGATCGTTGACTATTTGGCCCTGATCGGCGATGCCTCGGATAACGTCCCTGGGGTTCCCAAATGCGGCCCCAAGACCGCGGTCAAATGGCTCCATGAGTACGGCAGCATCGACGGTCTGGTGGCCCATTCCAGTGAAATCAGCGGCAAGATAGGCGAAAATCTCCGCGCCGCCCTGGACCAATTGCCGCTCTCACGGAATCTTGTCACCCTCAAGCTCGATGTCCCGCTGCCGCAGGCGCCCGAAGAGCTTTGTATCATGCCTCCGGACAAGGACCGCTTGCGTTCCCTCTTTGAGGGCATGGGCGCCCGGCGCCTGCTCGCCGGTCTCGATAACACCCCTGGCGAAGAGGCACCCTCGGCTGAGAGGTCAACGGATACGGCCAATTACAGCATCATCCTCGACCCACAGGAATTCGAACGCTGGCTTGCGCGTCTTCAAGAGGCAGAGCTGTTCGCCTTCGACACGGAGACCACCAGTCTCGATTACATGCAGGCCGAGTTGGTGGGCCTGAGTTTTGCCCTGCAACCGGGCGAAGCCGCCTACGTCCCCCTTGCCCACACCGCGCCGGGAACACCGCCGCAACTGGATCGCGCCTGGGTTCTGGAGCGGCTCAAGCCCCTGCTGGAAGACCCCGGCAGGCCCAAGGTCATGCAGAACCTCAAATACGACATGAGTGTGCTGGCCCGATACGCCATCGGCCTGCGCGGCGTTGCCCACGACACCATGCTGGAATCCTATATGCTGGATGCCGCCGGTCGTCACGACATGGACAGCCTGGCTCAAAAGTACCTTGGTCTCCGGACCATCAAGTTCGAGGATGTGGCGGGCAAGGGTGCCAAGCAGTTGGGTTTCGACGAGGTTCCCTTGGAGAACGCCGGACCCTACGCTGCCGAGGATGCCGACGTGACCCTGCGCCTGCACCGCCATTTGTGGCGCATGCTGGAGCCGGAAAAAGCCCTCTCAACCCTTTACTCCGAGCTGGAGCTGCCGTTGGCTTCCGTCCTGTCGCGCATGGAGCGCATCGGGGTACGTATCGACGCCCCCATGTTGCAGGCACAAAGCCACCTGCTGGCGCGACGTATGATCGATCTGGAGCAGCGCGCCTACTCGCTTGCGGGGCATCCATTCAACCTGGGTTCCCCCAAGCAGATCGCACAGGTCTTTTTCGAAGAAATGGGATTGAAGCCCGTATCCCACACCCCCACCGGAGCGCCATCCACGGCGGAATCCGTGCTGGAGGAACTGGCGCTGGGGCATGAGTTGCCGAGAGTGCTGCTGGAGCATCGCGGCCTGAGCAAACTCAAGTCCACCTATACCGACAAGTTGCCGCAAATGGTCAACCCGGTCACGGGCAGGGTGCATACCTCTTATCACCAGGCCGTGGCGGCGACGGGCCGGCTAAGCTCCAGCGATCCCAACTTGCAGAACATCCCGGTCCGTAGCGAGGAAGGCCGCCGCATCCGCCAGGCCTTCGTGCCCGAACCCGGCTACCGCATGGTGGCGGCTGACTACTCCCAGATCGAATTGCGCATCATGGCGCACCTCTCCGGCGATCAGAATCTTCTGAAGGCCTTCGCCAGCGGTGCCGATATCCACCGCGCCACCGCTGCCGAGGTTTTCACCGGCGGCGATATGGCGGCGGTCACGCCGGAACAGCGGCGCTCCGCCAAGGCCATCAACTTTGGGCTGATCTACGGCATGTCCGCCTTTGGCCTGGCCCAGCAGTTGGGCATAGGCCGGGCCAGCGCGCAGCAATACGTCGATCTCTATTTTCAGCGCTATCCCGGCGTGAAGGTGTTCATGGACCGCATCCGCGAGGAGGCCCATCGGAGCGGATACGTGGAGACCCTGTTCGGCCGCCGTCTCTACTTGGCGGAGATCAACTCCCGTAACGGCAACCGCCGGGCCGCCGCCGAACGCACAGCCATTAATGCGCCCATGCAGGGCACGGCCGCCGACATCATCAAGCGCGCCATGCTGGCTGTGGACCGCTGGATTCAGCAGGAAGCAGGGGCAGACAGGATACGCATGCTGATGCAGGTGCATGACGAGCTGGTGTTCGAGATCCCTGAGGACCTCCTTGAACCCTCCATCGAAAGGATTCGCCAACTGATGGAGGGGGCCGCCGAGCTTCGGGTTCCGCTACTGGTGGATATCGGTGTCGGCGGCAACTGGGATGAGGCCCACTGATCCAGCCCAACGGATGGATTTCCTATAAAAACGATTAGGAATCCCTGAACTTTCTTTCATAGACCCGGTCTCAGTTACTGAACGACGAGAAGGAAAGGGCCGTTTCTCCTCCCTAGACGGTCCACTCCCGAGCCCTTCGGGAGTTCGTTCAGCCCCGGTCAGCATATTCCCCCATGCACCGGGGCTTTTTTTATTCCCCCTCCGGCGCCGGCATTTCCAGCCAATGATCGAGACAGGCATGGATCTCGTCTATTCCCTGCTTTTTCAAGGAGGAGAATAGTTGCACCGACACTTGGCCGCCGGCATTGGCGATAGCGCTTTGGACCTGGAACAGGGCCTTGTTGGCCTCGTTTTTCGTCAGCTTGTCCGCCTTGGTCAGGATGATGTGGCAGGGGATTCGGAAATGCCTCGACCATTCCAGCATCATCAGGTCGAATTCCTTCAGTGGATTGCGCACATCCATGACCAGGATAATGCCCTTGAGACAATCGCGCGTCTCCAGGTAGCGACCCATGGAGACCTGCCACTCGCGCTTGATGCCCTCGGACACCTTGGCATAGCCATAACCGGGCAGGTCCACCAAGCGGCGCTCCTCGTCCAGGGCGAAAAAGTTGAGCAACTGCGTGCGCCCCGGCGTCTTCGATGTCTTGGCCAGACCCTTCTGATCACAAAGGGCATTCAGCGCGCTCGATTTACCGGCATTCGAGCGTCCGGCAAAGGCCACTTCATAGCCCTGATCAGGCGGGGCCTGCTCAGGACGGGCCGCGCTGGTGAGAAAACAGGTCTTTCGATAGATCGGGTTCATTCTTCCTCTAAATCCTAACTGCATGCTTTTTTGAGTCATTTGACCATTTGGCATGGCGAAATGCCGCACCATCCAGCCCCTATTCCAAAATATCACCCCAAGGGGCTCTCCACTCGATTCAGCTCAATTTTCCGGATCGATTTATTCCATAATCTGTCATTCATGTAGACAGCCGGTCCTGAAGGGATTATCTATCCATGCCCCATAGATTTCTGATTATCGCCATTTTGCTCGCCACCTTTGCCTTAAGCGCCATTCTGCTTTGGCGTCAGGATGCATCCACTACTTCTAGTCCACTGACCATGACGCCAGCCGGTGGGGATTTCACCCTGAACAGCAAGGATGGCCCCGTCTCCCTCCGGGATTTCAAGGGTAAGGTCGTGTTGCTCTACTTCGGCTACACCTTTTGCCCCGATATCTGTCCTTCCTCGCTCGCCCTGGTTTCCGCCGCCTTGCACCGGCTTCCTCCCGAAGATCAGAAACAAATCCAGCCCCTGTTCGTCAGCGTCGATCCCGAGCGCGACAGCCTGGACCATTTACAGCAATACAGCCGGTATTTCCATGAGAGCTTCATCGGCCTTACGGGCTCGCCCGATGTGATCAAATCCGTCGCCGACAGCTACGGCGCCGCTTACCGCAAAGTGGCGGAGAAATCTTCTACAGCCTACACGGTAGACCACTCCGCCAATCTCTATTTAATCGACACCCAAGGCAAACTATCCGGCCAGCTTGCTCACGGTACACCACCGGAAGAGATAAGTTCGGCCCTTTCGAAGCTGCTACATCCCCAAACCAAGGAGTAATCCATGAAACGCGCCTTTATTTCCACCCTGTTGGCCCTGACCCTCTCAGGCCCCCTATTGGCTGCCGGAAGCGACAGCATCCAGGCCAGTGATCCTTATGTTCGCGCCGTGCCTCCCGGCATGGCCAATTCCGCCGCCTTCATGCAACTGATGAACAACGACAAGAATGGCCACGCCCTAGTCGCCGCCGAAAGCCCGGCGGCTAAGGCGGTCGAACTCCATACCCATGTCCACGAGGGCGGCATGATGATGATGCGCAAGATCGACAAGATCGATCTGCCCGCCGGCCAGCCGGTCGCCCTCCAGCCCGGTGGTTTGCACGTCATGCTCCTGGGTCTCGTCAAGGACCTCAAGCCCGGCGACCAGGTCGAGCTGACCCTGATCTATGAGGACGGCAGCAAGAGCAAGCTCAGCGCGCCGGTAAAAATGATAGAAGGCATGCCGATGCAGCGCGGACAGATGTCCCACTAAGGGATTCCGCATCCCCCGCCGACTCTCTGTTCTGCCGGAAAATAAGCCCGGCCCCTTCGTGGGCCGGGCTTAGGAATCCAGGAAATCAGTGCGCCGATCATCCCGGAATCCACTACGCTGCTTCCGGGCTACTCGCTGAAATAAAAAACCCCCGCAAAGCGGGGGCCAGGTAAAACGGGGGGACAGGAGGGGAACCCCCCATTTACCCTCAGTGCGCTACGGAGCCCTCGGCATGGATGCCGGTGTTCTGGCGGACGTAGAGCTCGTCCCACATTTCTTCGGAACGCTTGTCGCGGGTGAACAGCGACAGCAGGATCACGACCAGGAAGCCGAGGGGGATGGAGATCAGACCGGGGTTCTTCAGCAGGAAGAAGGGCTTCTCCAGGCCAAGCATGCTGGTGGTCTGGCCTTCCAGCTTCTTAATGTCGCCCTCGGCCTTGGCCTTGGCCTTTTCGGCGGTGGTGATCTCTTTCTTTGCGGCCTCGATTTCCTTGGGATCGGTCAGCGACGGCAGCTTCTCGTTCAGCTTGGCCAGCTTCTCGATGGCGCCGGGCTTGGCCTCGGTGGCCTTCTTGGCCGGTTCGGCCTTCTGGCAGACCGCGAAGAGTTCACAGACGAAGCCCTCGCTGGCCTTGGCCTCGACTGCTTCCTTGGCGGGAGCGCCCTGCAGCACCTTGTTCGCCTCGGCGATGACGGCTTTGGGATAGGTCATGTTGGGGGAGATCATCACCAGGGCGATGGCGGAGAAGGCGCCGATGAACATGCCCCAGACGACGCCGTTGGTGTTGCACTTCTTCCAATAGAGGGTCAGGAAGACGGCGGGCAGGTTGGAGGAGGCGGCAACCGCGAAGGCCATGGCCACCAGATGGGCGACGTTCTGGCCCTTGGCCATGATGCCGATGACGATGGCCGCGATACCGACGATCACAGAGGAGACACGGGCAGCCGTGACCTGCTCCTTCGGCGTGGCATGATCACCCTTGATGACGCCAACGTAGATGTCATGCGCCATGGCGGAGGCGGAGGCCAGCACCAGGCCGGCAACCACTGCGACGATGGTGGCGAAGGCGACGGCGGCGACGAAGGCCAGGAAGAAGTTGCCCAACAGGGAATCGGCGCCGCCGCCCAGATACTGGGCCAACAACGGGCCGGCCATGTTGCCGCCCTTGTCCACTGCGATGATATTGGCAGGACCCACATTCATGGCGGAGCCTAGGCCCAGGAACAGGGTCAGGACGTAGAAACCGCCGATGATGGCCATGGCCCAGATCACCGATTTACGGGCGTCCTGGGCGGTCGGTACAGTGAAGAAGCGCATCAGGATGTGTGGCATGCCGGCGGTGCCCAGCACCAGGGCCATGCCCAGGGAGATCTGGTCGATAGGGCTCTTCAGGAACAGGCCCGGTTCCAGGAAGCGCTGGCCGAGTTCTTCCGGCGTCATGGTGGAAGCGGCATCGCCCAACAACTTGGCCACCTGCTTTTGCACATCGGCATCGCCGACCACTGCGGTGAGGAAGCCGGGCAGAGAGAAGCCGTAAGGCGCCCAGGTGAAGATCACCAGCAGGATGGAAGCGGTCACCAGCAGTGCGGCCTTGACGATCTGCACCCAGGTGGTGGCGACCATGCCGCCGAACACCACATAGGTCAACATCAGGATGCCGACGCCGATTACCGACACTTCGTAATCGATGCCGATCAGGGTCTTGATCAGCACGCCGCCGCCGACCATCTGTGCCGTCAGGTAGAAGATCGACACGGTGATGGTGGAAATGGCGGCGATGGTTTTCGTCTTTTTCGGGTCGTTGCGGAAGGCCAGCACGTCGCCCAGGGTGTACTTGCCGATGTTGCGGCAGGGCTCGGCGATGACGAGCAGCACGGTGATGTAGGCCACCAGCCAGCCCACCGAGTACATGAAGCCGTCGTAACCGTAGAGGGAGATCAGACCGGCGATGCCGAGGAAGGAGGCGGCGGAGAGATAGTCACCAGCAATAGCCCAGCCGTTCTGCACGCCCGAGATGGAGCGCCCGGCGGCATAGAACTCGCTGGTGGTGTGGACCCGTTTGGCGGCCCAGACGGTGATGTACATGGTGACGGCGATGATGGCGCCGAAGACCACGAAGGTGAGCCATTTGTATTCGTCGGCCACGGCACCCTCGCCCGCTTGGGCGAGGCCTGTCATAGCCAGTGCGGCAAGGCCGCTGAGCAGTTTGAGATTCATGCGGGTCCCCTTAGCGGATGTTGTGGGCGTCGTTGGCGATTTCCTGCGCCATGGTGTCGAACTCACGGTTGGCGCGCTTGGCGTAGACCCCGGCGATGGTCCAGGCGACCAGGAACTCGGACAGGGCGAAGAGGATGCCGACATTGACCGGACCCCAGACCTGGACCTTGAACAGCTCCTGGAAATAGGCCGCGCCGATGGGCAGCAGAAAGTAATAAACCACAGAGAAAATCATCAGACCCCAAAGAAAGTGGGTCTTTTTGGCATGAAGCGCCTGGAAGCGCGGGTCGGCGTCTATGGCCGCCCAATTCATCTGACCTGACATCTTGAACCCCCTGGAAATGGATCGGACCCCGCCCATTGGCGGAATGTCCGAGCGATGCTACGGGGATATACTTACGCCTACCTTACGCCCCGGAGACATCACCCCTTGCGCATCCTGATCGTCGAAGACGACGGACTCCTGGCCGACAGCCTGATCCGGGCCATGGCGGCGGCGGGCTATGCGGCGGATCTGGCCGGTGACGGCGAGCTGGCCCTGAAGATGCTGCTGGACGGTTGCTACGACCTGGCGATCCTCGACCTGAACCTGCCGCGTCTGGACGGGCTTGCGGTGCTGAAACAGCTCCGCGCCGCCCGGCGTGCCCTGCCAGTGATTATCCTGACCGCCCGCGACATGGTGGAGGACCGGGTAAAGGGGCTGGATCTGGGCGCCGACGACTATCTCACCAAGCCCTTTTCCCTGGCCGAGCTGGAGGCGCGGGTGCGCGCCCTGTTGCGGCGAGGGCAGGGCGGGGGCGGTGCCTGCATCGAATGCGGCGATCTGTCCTTCGACAGCGCCGGACGGCGCGCCAGCCTCTGCGACGAGACCCTGGACCTCTCCGCCCGCGAGCTGGCGGTGCTGGAGACCCTGCTGTTCCGCCAAGGCAAGGTGGTCAGCAAGGAGCAGCTCATCGACAGCCTCTGCGCCTGGGACGAGGAGGTCTCCCCCAACGCCATCGAGGTCTACATCCATCGCCTGCGCAAGAAGCTGGAGCCAGGCGGCGTCGTCATCCGCACCCTGCGCGGCCTGGGCTACCTGATGGACAAGGCCTGATGCCGGCCCCCATCGAGGACGACATCCTCTCCCTCAAACACCAGTTGGTGAACTGGCTGTTCACGCCCATCTTCCTGCTGCTGCTGTTCACCATGGCGGTGGGCTATGTGGCGGCGATCAAGCTCTCCGGCCAGCCTTACGATCTGGCGCTGCTGGAACGGGCACGGCTTCTGGCTAGCCAGCTCGACCGGACGGGGCCGGATGTCGCGCTTTTGGCTTGGCCGGAGCCTGAAGGGCTTTGGTTCAGCCTTTCCGACACCCAGGGCAAGCGCCTGGCCGCCAATGCCGATCTGCCCCAGCCCCGGCCCGACGATTTGGCTGCCGCCACCCCGCGTTTCCGCGATGCCTTTTTCCTGGGCAGGAAGATCCGCTTGGTCACCTACCGCTTTTCCACCAGCCGCTACCAGCCGGGAGGGGAGCTGGTGGTCCAGGCGGCCGAGGCCGTCGAGGACCGGGTGAAACTCAGCCGCAGCATCCTCAGCTATATCGTCGTGCCCCAATTCTTGTTCATCCTCATCGCCGGGCTGGCGGTCTGGCTGGGCCTCAAGCGGGGCTTCGAACCGGTGGAGCGGTTGCGGCGCACGGTGGCCCGGCGGCGCGGGGACGATCTGAGCCCCCTCGACGAGGAGATGGCGCCCAGCGAAGTGCGGCCGCTCATCCGCGAGATGAACCGGCACATCGCCCGCTCCAGGGGGCTGATGGAGCAGCACCAGCGTTTCGTCGCCAACGCAGCCCACCAGTTGCGCACCCCCTTCGCCGGGCTCAAGGCCCAGGCGGAACTGGCGCGGCGCGCACCAGTTCCTGCCGGGACCGATGCCTTGCTGGAGGGGATCTGCGAGGGGGCGGTCCGGTGCAGCCATCTAGTCAACCAGTTGCTCACCCTGGCGCGCAACGAGCCAGCTCCCCGTGACCGGGAGATTTTCAAACCGCTGGATCTGGAACGGCTCGCCCAGGAGGCGGCTAGAGACTGGGGACCCGAGGCCCTGCGCCGGGGGATCGACCTGGGTTTCGAGGGGACCGGGACCAGCCTTACCTTGCCCGGCGACGAGCAGGCCCTGCGCGACCTGATCGACAATCTGCTGGACAACGCCATCCACTACACCCCCGCCGGCGGCTGGGTCACTTTGCGTACCGGCAACGGGGACGGGGCCTGGCTCGGCGTGGAGGACAACGGCCCCGGCATCCCGGAATCTGAACGGGAACGGGTCTTCGACCGTTTCTACCGGGTCGCCGGATCGGGGCAACCTGGCAGCGGCCTGGGTCTCGCCATCGTACTGGAGGTGGCGCGCCGCCACGGAGCGGGAGTCGAATTGGGGACTGGGCCGGGCGGCATAGGCGCCTCTTTCCGGGTGCATTTCCTCCCTTACGGAGCAAACGGCTTGCCCGGCAAGGAATGAATTCGCACAATGCGGGGAACTGCCGTACCGCCTCACCTGGAGAAAGACCCATGAATTTCACTGCCTGCCGCCATCGCCTGCGTGCCCGCCTGTTCACATGGCTGCGCCGGCCCGGTGATGCGGCGGAAGAGTACCGCCAGCTCCTGGTATCGGACCCCGGCTCTACCATCGCCCTCAACGGCCTAGCCTTCCAGGCGGCGGCGCGGGGGGAGTCAGCCGAGGCCGAGCGGCTTTTCCGGCAATCCCTGGCGGCCAAGCCCGAACAGCCTGCCGTCTGGCATAACCTGGGTTATATGCTCGACCGCCAAGGGCGCCACGAGGAGGCTGTTACCGCCTTCACGGAGGCGACCCGGTTTGCCCCCAAGCTGGATCAGGCCTGGTATGGGCTAGGCCACGCCAGCGCGGCCCTCGGTCGTCACGCCGATGCCGTCACGGCCCTGGAGAAGGCCATGGCACTGGTCCCGGACAATCCCCATGTGCTCTACAGCCTGGGCATGGCTCACCACAAGCTCGGCGACGCCGACAAGGTGACCGGCATCGCCGAACACCTCAACCGTTACGACCGCCGCACGACCCTCCAGTTGATCCGCGACTCGGGGCGCACCGACCTGGAGCACCTGATCGCCGACTACGAGCCTGATTTCTTTAACCGCAAAGAACGCTAAGGGCGCAAACTCGTAGGTTGGGTTAGGCGGTATTTCCGCCGTAACCCAACATTGGGCGCTAACCCAACCTACAGGCTACGGGCGCCGGACGCGGGATCAACAGCCCCAGGGGCGCCAAGAGCAGGGTCACGCCCAGCAGGAAGAGGTGCAGATTGACGGCGGCGCCGATCACTTTGTCCGCTGCCAGCCCCATGGGAACCAGCACGGCCGCCATGGCCAGTTCGTAACTGCCCGACCCGGCCAGGCCGTGGATCGGCAGTACGCTGCTGAGCTCCGATCCCATGACCCCCATCACCGCCTGGTGCAGGGGCATGGGGAGAAAGTGGCGCAACACCGCCACGAAGGCGATGAACTTCGCCCCCCAGGTGATGAGGGTCCAGAGGTAGGCGCGCAGGAAGGCTGTCTGCCCGGCGGGCAGGGATTCCAGCACCCGCCTCGGCAGGACCGCCAGCTTGCCCTGTTTCCCCTCCAGCCAGCTCAGCAGCGGGGCGCGCAAGGGATAGACCAGCAGCAGGCTGCCCAGCCAGCCCAGCATCAGCAAGGGCCAGTGGAGACCGGGGGCGCGCAGCCAGAGGGCGCCCAGGGCGATGAGGATCAGCAGGTGCAGGTCCAGGCCGCGAATCCAGAGCAGGGAGAGGGCGCTGTCCATCATGCCCTGGCCGAAATAGCGTTTCATCAGGATCGGGAACAGGGCCTCGCCCGAGCGCATGGGCAGCAGGTTGTTGGCGAAGTTGTGCAGGAAGGTCAGCCGTAGGGTGGCGGGGAACTCCCCCCGCAACCGGCCGTGAAAATAGTCGTAGACCCGCACCGCACGGACCCCGTAGCTGAACAGGGCAAGGGAGAACAGGGTGAGCAATTCCAGGGGCGGCATTTCCCGCCAAGGGGCGAGCAGCGTTCCCCAACCGATCCGGGTTTGCACCCAGTAGACCAGCGCGGCCAGGATCAGCCCGCCGATGGCCCAGTCACGAAAACGACTAACCATAAGCTGAACACCTCGGTTTAACCACAAAAGCGCAAAAAAGGACCAGCAATCCCGCAGGCGCCCATAATATTCGCTTATCTCCTGCGCGGGGGGATCTTCACTTCGTTTTCTATCCGTGCAAGACTAAAAAATATAGGCTCATAAAATCCCTATTCACCTGCACTAGAGGAAACGCCATGTCCGACGAGAAGGTTTACGCCGTCCCAGCCGATTTTGCGGCCCAAGCCAACATTTCCGATGCCGAGTATCAGTCGATGTACCGGCGTTCTGTCGATGATCCGGCCGGATTTTGGGCCGATCAGGCGGAAAAATACCTGACCTGGTTCAAGCCCTGGGACAAGACGCTGGATTGGAGCTTCCAGCAGGACGATCTGCATATCGAGTGGTTCAAGGGCGGCAAGCTCAACGTCTCCTACAACTGCCTGGACCGCCACCTGCCGGCCCGCGCCGATCAGACCGCCATCCTCTGGGAGAGCGACGACCCGGCCAAGGACCGCAAGGTCAGCTACGGACAGCTCCACGCCGACGTGAACAAATTCGCCAACGTCCTCAAGAGCCGGGGTGTGAAGCGGGGCGAGCGCGTCTCCATCTACATGCCCATGATCCCCGAGGCGGTGGTCGCCATGCTGGCCTGCACCCGCATCGGCGCGGTCCATTCCATCGTCTTCAGCGCCTTCTCGCCGGACGCCCTCAAGGACCGCATCCTCGATTCCGACTGCCGCTATCTGATCACCTCCGACCAGTCGATCCGCGTCGGCAAGGCCCTGCCCCTCAAAGCCAGCGCCGACAAGGCACTGGCCAACTGCCCCAACGTCCACACCTGCATCGTCGTCCAGCACGGCGGCGAGCCCGTCAACTGGACCGAAGGCCGCGACATCTGGTATCACGAGGCCATGGCCACCGCCGATCCCGTTTGCGAACCCGAGCAGATGGACGCCGAGGACCCGCTGTTCATCCTCTACACCTCCGGTTCCACCGGCAAGCCCAAGGGCGTGCTCCACACCACCGGCGGCTACCTGCTGCAAGCGGCCATGACCCACAAGCTGGTGTTCGACTACAAGGAGGGCGAGGTCTACTGGTGTACCGCGGACATCGGCTGGGTCACCGGCCACAGCTACATCGTCTACGGCCCGCTGACCAATGGCGCCACCAGCCTGATGTTCGAGGGCGTGCCCACCTATCCCGACGCCGGCCGCTTCTGGCAGGTCTGCGACAAACACCAGGTCTCCATCTTCTACACCGCGCCCACCGCGATCCGCGCCCTCATGGCCGTCGGCGAGGAACCGGTGAAGAAGACCTCACGCAAATCCCTGCGCCTGCTCGGCACCGTGGGCGAACCCATCAATCCCGAGGCCTGGGAGTGGTACCACCGCGTGGTCGGCGAGCACCGCTGTCCCATCGTCGATACCTGGTGGCAGACCGAGACCGGCTCCCACATGATCACCCCGCTCCCCGGCGCCACCCCCCTCAAGCCCGGTTCCGCCACCCTGCCCTTCTTCGGTGTGCAGCCCGTGCTGCTGGACGATCAGGGGAACGAGATCCAGGGCAATCCCGCCAGCGGCAACCTAGCCATCAAGCACCCCTGGCCCGCGCAGATGCGCTCCGTCTATGGCGATCACAAGCGTTTCTACGAGACCTATTTCGCACTCTACAAGGGCTACTACTTCACCGGCGACGGCGCCCGCCGCGACGCGGACGGCTATTACTGGATCACCGGCCGCGTGGACGACGTGCTCAACGTCTCCGGCCACCGCCTCGGCACCGCCGAGATCGAGTCCGCCCTGGTGCTGCACGAGAAGGTCGCCGAGGCCGCCGTTGTCGGCTACCCCCACGAGATCACGGGGCAAGGCATTTATGCCTACGTCACCCTGATCCACGGGGTCGAAGGCACCGACGCCCTGAAAAAGGAACTGGGGGATATGGTCCGCAAGGAGATCGGCCCCATTGCCAAGGTCAACATCATCCAGTGGGCGCCCGGCCTGCCCAAGACCCGATCCGGCAAGATCATGCGCCGCATCCTGCGCAAGATCGCCGCCAACGAGCTGGACAGCCTGGGCGACACCTCTACCCTGGCCGATCCCAGCGTGGTCGATAGCCTGGTGGAGAATAGGGCGAACAAGTAAAACCCGAGTGCTTGCGGCGTGAAGGGGAAACCCTTCACGCCGCGAGACGCGCCGGAGTTAATGGATAAATGAGCCTGGCCCCTGTTTCCTACGGGGCTTGACGAGAAAAGTGACGCCCCAACAAAAAGCCCCGCAGAGCGGGGCTTTTTTTCATAGGCGCAGTAACCGAACCTATTACTTGTGTACGCCCAGCTTCTCGCGCCAGCCGGGGAAGATCTTGTCGGCGTCGAAGGGGAAGGATTCGAAGGCGCGGGCAAACTCCTTGTGCTCCTTGGCCCACTCGATCGGGTCGGCACCGGCCTTCCAGCACTCGTAGGACTGACGCAGGGAGATGGCGCCGGCTGCCGGGCTGTCGATGTGGCCGTAGGCGCCGCCGCCGGCGGTGTTGATGACGTTGCCGTGACCGAGGTTCTGGAAGAAGCCGGGCAGGCGCAGGGCGTTCATGCCGCCGGAGATGATGGGGGTGGTGGCGCGGATGCCGTCCCACTTCTGGAAGTAGACCGGACCCTGGCACTCGTTGCGCTCGATCATGTAGGCGATGACCTTGTCGTCTCCTTCGCCTTCCATTTTACCGTAGCCCATGGTGCCGACGTGGATGCCGGAGGCCCCCTGGAGGCGGGACATCTTGGCCAGCACGAAGGCGGTGTAGCCGCGCTTGGCGGAGGGCGAGGTGACCATGCCGTGACCGGCGCGGTGGTAATGCAGGAACTGGTTGGGGTACTGACGGCGGGCGGTGGTGACCATGCCGGGGCCGCCGACGAAGCCATCGACCAGGAAGGCCAGCTTGTTGGCGTCGGCGCCGAAGGTCTCCAGGGCGAAGTCGGCGCGGGCGCACATTTCGTAGTGGTCGTCGGCGGTGATGTTCATGGAGAACAGCTTGGCCTGGCCGGTCTCGTCCATGGCGCGCTTCATGGCGTCATAGACCAGGGGCATGACCTTCTTGATCGGGGCGAAGACTTGGTTGCCCTGGGGCTCGTCGTTCTTGATGAAGTCGCCGCCGAGCCAGAACTGGTAGGCCGCGTGGGCGAAGGGCTCGGGGCGCAGGCCGAGCTTGGGCTTGATGATGGTGCCGGCGATGTAGCCGCCGTCCTTGGTGGAACGGCCGAGGATGCGCCAGAGGTCTTCGATGTTGTAGGCCGGGCAGTCGAACTGGCGGATCGCTTCCGGCGGGACATGGAAGTCGATCATTTTGGCGTGTTCGATGTCGCCCATGCCCTGGTTGTTGCCGATGGTCAGGGTCAGGAAGGAGACCAGCATCATGCGCCCGTCAGTGACGTTGCGGTCGAAGAGCTCCATGGGATAGGCGATGCGCATATCCTCGGTGGCCTCGTCGATGTAATAGACCAGGGCATCAACGCCCTTGGTGAACTCATCGGTGGTGCAGACCTCGACGTTGGTGCCGGTGGAGGATTCGGCAGCAAAATGGGCCGCGGCCTCCAGATAGCCGGTGCCAGCCTTTGGCTTCATCTTGTAGGCGCAGAGGATATGCTTGCCGCCGGCGATCAGGTCTTCTTCCTTCAGGTTCAGGTCGGCGTAGCGGGATGATTGGTCTAATGCCATGGTGTGGTCCTCGATAAAGTAGTGGTGTTTCGTTCGGCCGGGGCCGATTTCCCTATTCAAGCCCCGCTGCCGGGGTCTCTACTCAAGTGGGTTCAGAATAGCCTTGAAAAGGCACGAAAAATATTCATTTTTTGTGATCGCATGCATAAGGGAATTATTATCTGCCGGAGTTGATCAATAACCCCATTTCAAACCCCAGGTGATAAAACATGCGTCTGACCCTCCGGCAATTGAGCGTGTTCGAGTCCGTAGCCAGGAACCTGAGCTTCACCCGCGCGGCGGAGGAGCTTCATCTCAGCCAACCAGGGGTCTCCATGCAGATCAGCCAGTTGGAAGAGGCGGTGGGACTGCCTCTGTTCGAAAAGCTGGGGAAGAAGATCTTCCTCACTGAGGCCGGGCGGGAGATGTACCGCTACAGCCAGACCATCAGCCGCCAATTGCAGGAGGCGGAGGAGGTGATCGAATCCCTCAAGGGGGTGACACGGGGCCATCTGCGCATCAGCGTGGCGACCACGGTCAACCACTTCGCCACGCGCGCCCTGGCGGCGTTCACCAAAGCGTATCCCGGCACCAGCTTCTCCCTGGATGTCACCAACCGCAAAAGCCTTCTGGAACAACTGGCGGCCAACGAGACCGATCTGGTGATCATGGGGCGCCCCCCGGAAGGGCTGGAAGTCACGGCGGACGCCTTCATGGACAATCCCCTGGTAGTGATCGCCCCGTCCGGTCACTCCCTGTTCGAAGAATTCAAGGCCCGCCCCGTCCCCCTCGACCGCATCCGCGAAGAGACCTTTGTGGTGCGCGAACCCGCCTCGGGCACCCGCATCGCCATGGAGCGTTTCTTCAGCCAGCGCGGGCTCCGTTTGCAGGCGGGCATGGAGATGACTTCCAACGAGGCCATCAAGCATGCCGTGGAAGCGGGGCTGGGGCTCGGCATCGTCTCCATCCACACCATCGAGCTGGAACTGGAGACCCGCCGGCTGGCCGTACTGGAGGTGGAAGACTTCCCCATCATGCGCCATTGGTATCTGGTGCAGGGCAAAGGCAAACGCCTGCCGCCCGTGGCTCAGGCCTTCAAAGAGTTCCTGCACAATCGGGTAACGACCTTTAGCCCAGCAGCTTGATCAGCATCCGGTAGAAGATCTCCGTCAACCGCTCCAGTTCTTCGACCTCGACGCATTCGTTGACCTGGTGGATGGTGGCGTTGCGCGGCCCCAGTTCCAGGACCTGGGCGCCGGTGGGGGCGATGAAGCGGCCGTCGGAGGTCCCGCCGCTGGTGGATAGCTCGGTCTCGAACCCCATCACCTCGCGGATGGCGGCCTGGGCCGCTGTCACCAGTTCCCCCGGCTGCGTCAGGAAGGGCTGACCCGAAAGACGCCAAGTCAGCTCGTAATCCAAACCCTGTTTGTCGAGGATGGCGGTGACGCGCCGGTGGATGATCTCTTCGTTCAGCTCGGTGGAGAAGCGGAAGTTGAACTGGGCCTTGAGTTCGCCGGGGATGACGTTCTCCGCCCCGGTGCCGGCGTTGAGGTTGGCCACCTGGAAGCTGGTGGGGGGGAAGAATTCATTGCCCCGGTCCCAGACCTCGGCGGTCAGCTCGGCCAGGGCGGGGGCGAAGGCGTGGAGGGGGTTCAGGGCCAACTGGGGATAGGCCACATGGCCCTGCTTGCCCTTGACGGTGAGGAAGCCGTTGAGGGAGCCGCGCCGGCCGTTCTTCATCACGTCGCCCAGGACATCGACCGATGAGGGCTCGGCCACCAGGCACCAGTCGATCTTCTCCCCTCTCGCCTCCAGGGTCTCGACGACACGGACCGTGCCGTCCTTGGCGATCCCCTCCTCGTCGCTGGTGACGAGGAAGGCGATGGAGCCCCTGTGATCGGGATGGTCGCGCACGAAGCGTTCGGTCGCCACCTGCATGGCGGCGAGGGAGCCCTTCATGTCCGCCGCGCCCCGGCCGTAGAGGATCCCGTCGCGGATCTCCGGCGCGAAGGGATCGGAGGCCCATTTGTCGAGCGGGCCGGGCGGCACCACGTCCGTATGGCCGGCGAAGCAAAAGAGCGGGGAGGCGTCGCCGCGTCTCGCCCAGAAGTTATACACCTCGCCGAAGCGGAGGTTCTCGCAACGGAAACCGGCGGCGCCGAGGCGCCCCATCATCAGGGCCTGGCAGCTGGCGTCGTCTGGGGTGATGGAGCGACGACCGATCAGGTCGAGGGCGAGTTCGAGGGTCTCTGTCATGGTTTCTTCTTGGTTGGGATCGGGCCTTGATAACGATAATGGCCGGTGATGGGGAACAGGAAGAGGATGTCCTCCAGCTTCGGCCCCTGGCCGATGTTGTGGACGATCAGGGGCCGCTGGCCGTCCTCGGAGAATTGATCGACGACGATGCCGGAGTGGGGCAGGTTGCCGGGCAGCATCCAGGTGACCAGGTCGCCCGTCTTGTAGTCCTCGGCCCGGTCGGTGATGGGCAGCGGCTGGCCCTTGCGCTTGAAGAAGACTTGCAGGTTGGGCACGCGGCGGTGGTCGATGTTGGTGTCGGGCCTGCTCAGGCCCCAATACTTAGGATAGGCGTCGAAGTGGTCGCGCATCTCCTCATGCACCTCCTTTTGCAGGTCGATCCCCAGCTTGCGGTAGGCGCGGATCAGGACATCGGTGCAGACCCCCGTATCGGCCGGCACGTCACCACCGGGGTAGGGGATGGGCACATAGGCCCCGTCGTAGCGGACCCGGTGCTGGGTCTGCTCCATGGCCGCCGCCGCAAGCCGTTGTTCAAAGCCGGGGGTTCCACCCATGGCTGCACCGGCGCCGAGAAGCGCCAGCAGGAGAAGGCCGGTTCTAACCGAAAAGGGATTCATACTCCACCTCGCTGAAACCCAGATGGCGGCGGTCGCCCAGATCCAATAGGGGCCGCCGGATGATGGAGGGATTCTCCAGCATCAGGCGGATCGCCTCCGCCTCGTCAATGCCGTCCCGGACCGCCTGCGGCAATTTGCGCCAGGTCGTGCCGCGCCGGTTGAGCAGCGCCTCCCAGCCCAGCTCGGCCACCCAGGCGCGCAACAGGGCCTCGTCGAGCCCCGCATTCTTGTAGTCGTGAAATTCATAGGCCAAGCCATGGCCCTCCAGCCAGCACCTAGCCTTTTTCATCGCATCGCAGTTGGGTATGCCGTAGAGCTTGATCATGCCGTTCACTGTGAGGGTTGGGTAAACCACCATGGTACAAACAGGATTCTGTCCTGTCCTCCCCCATGATTCCCACCGGCTCTGGAACCTACCGCCACTGTTCATGGAATTCATGAAGGACCACGCCGACAAGCGCATCCTGCGCTTCGAGGAAGTTACCCCGGAACTTCCGGCGTGGCTGGACGCAGGGAATTTCGACTGATCGCGAATTGCGCTTGATGGGTTCGCCATCCCTGCTAAGATAGTAATCGATTACTATCTATTCTGGATTGGCAACATGGATACCCCATCAAAACACCTCCCCGCCGATGAGCGCCGGGCGGTCACGGTCGAGGCCGTGATCGCGCTGGCGGGCTCGCACAACCCGAGCGACATCACGACCGCCGCCATCGCCAAACACATGAACCTGACCCAGGGGGCGCTGTTTCGCCACTTTCCCAGCAAGGAGGCGATCTGGGAGGCGGTGATGGAATGGGTGTCGGAGCGGCTCCTTGCGCGGCTCGACCGAGCGGCCCAAGGGGTCGCCTCCCCCCTGGATGCCTTGCAGGCCATGTTCATGGCCCATATGGAATTCGTGGCCGAGCACCCCGGCGTGCCGCGCATGCTGTTCGGCGAGCTGCAACGGTCTGAATCAACCCCGGCCAAACGCATGGCCCAGACCCTGATTCAGCGCTATGCCGAACGTATCGGCAGGCGCATCGAGCAGGGCAAGGCAACGGGAGAAATCGCCTCCCAGATCTATACCCATGCCGCCGCCATCCTGTTCATCGGGACCATCCAGGGGCTGGTCGTGCAGTCCCTGCTATCGGGCGATATCCAAGGCATTCGCGCGGAGGCGCCGGGGGTCTTCGTCCTTTACCGGCGCGGCCTGGAGGCAAGGCCATGAAGCAATTTTTCTCGATCCACAGGCGGACAATCACCCTGGCCGCCATCCTGCTGCCCCTGCTGGCGCTCTTTGCCTTTGCCGCCTTGCGTTCCGGTCCCCTGGCCCCGGTGCCCGTGACCCTGGCCCGCGTGGAACACCAGTCCATCAGCCCGGCCCTATTCGGCATCGGCCTTGTGGAGGCCCGTTACACCCACCGCATCGGGCCGACCTTCGCGGGCCGGATCAAGTCCGTGGAGGTCCAGCCGGGGGATCGAGTGGAGGCAGGGCAGTTGCTGGGCGAGATGGACCCGGTCGATCTCGATGACAAGATTGCTGGCCAGGAGGCCGCGATCCGGCGCGCCGAGGCCAGCATCAAGGCATCGGCGGCGCAGATCGAGGAGGCGACGGCCCGCTCCGAGCTTGCACAGGGACAGGCCAGCCGCTACTCGCAGTTGTTGCCAGCGCAGACGGTCAGCAAGGAGTCGGCCGATACCAAGCAACAGGAGTACCAGGCCGCCAAGGCAGCCCTGGCTGCGGCCCGCGCCAATCTGGAAGTTTCGCGCCAGGAACTGGAACGCCTGCGGGCGGAGCGGGAAGGGCTGCTCCGGCAGCGGGCCAACCTGCGGCTGGTCTCGCCGGTGAAAGGCCTCGTGACCCGGCGCGATGCCGATCCCGGTACCACCTTGGTCGCGGGGCAGGCCGTGGTCGAGGTGGTGGAGCCCGGCAGTATCTGGCTCAATGTCCGCTTCGACCAGCAGCGGGCCTGGGGGCTGAAGGCCGGGTTGGCGGCGCGCATCCTGCTCCGCTCCCAAGGGGGGACGCCGCTGGCCGGACGGGTCAAGCGCGTGGAGCCCCTGGCCGACGCGGTGACCGAGGAGGTCCTGGCCAAGGTGGCGTTCGAACGGACGCCCGCGACGCCACCGCCCATCGGTGAGCTGGCCGAGGTCACCCTGGCCCTGTCCGCGCAGGAACCCAGGCTGGTGCTGCCCAATGCCAGCGTGCATCGGTTCGAGGGGCGGATCGGTGTCTGGATCGTCGAGGGGGACCGCTTGCGCTTCACCCCGGTCAAGACCGGTCTGACCGATCTCGACGGCCGGGTGCAGATCCTGGAAGGCCTCCAAGAGGGCGAGCAGGCGGTGGTCTACAGCTACAAGGCGCTGGGCGCCCGTAGCCGCATCAAGGTCGTCGATCAGATTCTGGGCAAGTCGCCGTGATCAGTCTGGCCGGGCGCGACATCCTCCATGCCTGGGGTAAGTTCCTGTTCACGGGCATGGGGCTGGGGCTGCTGATCGGCGTGACGCTCAGCATGGCCGGTATCTATCGCGGCATGGTCGATGACGCTGAAGTGTTGCTCGACAACAGCGGCGCCGATCTCTGGGTGGTGCAACGGGACACGCTGGGGCCCTATGCCGAGCCGTCGAGCCTCTATGACGACAGCTATCGCGGCATTCTCGGCATGCCGGGCGTGGTGCGCGCCGCCAACATCACCTACCTGACCATGCAGGTGCGCCTGGCGGACGCGGCGGCTTCGGCCGATGTCCGGGCGATGGTGGTCGGCATCAGGCCCGACGGGCCTGGGCATCCCGGACAGCCGGGCTTTCTGGTGGCCGGTCGCCACATCACCCGCAGCCACTACGAGGCCGTGGCCGACATCGCCACGGGCTTTGCGCTGGGCGACCGCATCCGTATCCGGCGCAATGACTATGATGTGGTCGGCCTGACCCGGCGCATGGTCTCCTCGGGCGGCGATCCCATGGTCTTCATCCCCCTCAAGGACGCCCAGGAGGCGCAATTCCTCAAGGACAACGACGCCATCCTGCGCCAGCGTGCCCGCACCGCCCAGAACCGGGAGCTGAACCGGCCGGGTGTGCCCGGCCTGCTGGATGCGGTGATCGCCTCGCAGAGCACCAATCCCTACGTCAATGCCGTGCTGGTGCAGATCGAGCCCGGCGCTGATCCCGATGCCGTGGCCGATCCCATCCGGCGCTGGAAGCGCCTGGGCGTCCATACCAAGGCCGGGATGCGGGAGATCCTGGTCGCCAAGCTCATTGCCACCTCGGCCCGGCAGATTGCCATGTTCCTGGTGATCCTCTCCATCGTCAGCGCCGCCATCGTGGCCTTCATCATCTATACCCTGACCCTGGGCAAGATCCGCGAGATCGCGGTGCTCAAGCTCATCGGCACCCGCAACCGCACCATCGCCGCCATGATCCTGCAACAGGCGGTGGGGCTGGGGCTCATCGGCTTTGTGGTGGGCAAGACCGCCGCCACCTTCTGGGTGCCTTTCTTTCCCAAATATGTGTTGCTAGAACCCGGCGACGCGGTGCGTGGCTTTGTCATCGTGGTGGTGATCTGTGTACTCGCCAGCCTGGTGGCGATTCGCGCGGCGCTGAAGGTGGACCCGGCGGAGGCGATCGGTGGATAGAACAGATCAAGAAACGACCGGCGGCATCCGCATCGAGGGCCTGCGGAAACGCTACGGCCAGGGCGACACGGCCGTGGATGCCCTCAAGGGCGTGGATATGCAAGTCGGGCCGGGCGAGGTGGTGGGCTTGGTCGGCCCCTCCGGTTCCGGCAAGAGCACCTTGCTCAAGTGCCTGGGGGCCATCATCGAACCGACCGCCGGGCGCATGACCCTGGGCCGCGACCTCATCTATGACGACGGCTGGCGGATACCCGACCTGCGCGCCCTGCGGCGCGACAAGATCGGTTTCGTGTTCCAGGCCCCCTACCTGATCCCCTTCCTGGACGTGACCGACAACGTCGCCCTGCTGCCCATGCTGGCGGGCAGGCCCAACGGCGAAGCTCGCTGGCAGGCCCTGGAGCTATTACAGGCGCTGGACGTGGCCCATCGAGCCAAGGCCATGCCCTCGCAACTCTCGGGCGGCGAACAGCAGCGGGTGGCCATCGCCCGCGGCCTGGTCAACCGGCCGCCGGTCATCCTGGCCGACGAACCGACCGCCCCCCTCGACAGCGAACGGGCGCTGGCGGTGATCCGCATCCTCAACCGCATGGCACGCCAGTTCGACACCGCCATCATCGTCGTCACCCACGACGAGAAGATCCTCCCCACCTTCAAGCGGATCTACCACATTCGCGACGGTGTGACCTACGAGGAGGCCGGCGAGGGGCGGGGGTTCGATTGAGATTCAGCCGGAGGCCTGCCTGAGCGGCAGGGCCAACCAGGCCTCCAGTCCTCCGGGATGCCGAGGCCACGGTCAAGGACCCCGATTTGCACACCGTCCGCAGCTACCTTGGCGGTTACGACAATCGGCTGCCCGTCGCCATAACGGAGCGCATTTCCCAGGAGATTGGACAGTATCCGGCACAGGGCCAGGGGGGGCGCCAACTGGGCAAGTTCACGGGGACCGTCTTCCGGCAGCAACTCGGGTGTCTCGTCGCGCCCCAGACTGGCGAAGAACGCATGGCGACGAAGGCCGCCGAGGGAAGACCGATGTGGGGAGCGGCAAGCGCGCCCGCATTCAAGGATATCGACACCAACGGCGACGGCAGCCTGACCCCCGAGGAATTGACCACCGGACAGCAATCCCACATGCGTCAACGTGGCGGCATGGGGCGCTGACGGGGATCGGTAAGACTGATTCCGAGTCCTGGCGGAGGGAGATTGCCGCACCCCTCACCCGCCAGGCCCTTAGGGAGAGAAGCTGAGGGTCACTGCACCCGGAAACCGTTGTGGCAGGCCACGCATTGCCGGATGAGCTGCCCCAACTGGGCCAGGACCGGCTTGACATCATCCGTCACGGCGGCGTCGTGGGCGGTGACGGCGAAGCGGCTGGCTGCGTGGTGCATTTCGCTGCCGATGGCCTGCATCTCCTTCGGCATGAACTGCGAACGCTCGAAGGCCCCGTGGGACTCAAGGGCCGACATGCCGAGGCGCAGCTCGGCGATTTCGCCGGCCTTCTCGTACTCCTCGCGGGACAGCGCCTCCTGGATCTCCCCCAGTGCCAGCAGATGATCCCGCATGTTGCCCAGGGTATGCAGCCGGAACTCCTCCGGAAAACGCACGATGACACGGGCGTCCTGGACCGGGGCCGCGCCGGGGGCCTGTTGATGCTGCATATGCTGCATCCCCATGCCTTGATCCTGCTGAGCCTGGACAGAGAGGGCTACGACCATGGCGGCACCGGCGGTGATAAGTGTCTTTATCGACATTTTGTGTTCCTCTTCGAATGATCATAAGGCCGGATGCCCCTATGAAAGCCCCCTAACCCGCCAGAAACTCCTGGAGATACCGCAAGGCCGGGACCAGAAGGCAGAGGACGAGCAGCAGCTTGAGCAGGCGGGCGGGGATGTGGCGCTGGAGCCTTGCCCCGCAGTACATGCCCGCGACGCCGCCCAGGCCGAACAGCAGGCCGAGGCCCCAGTCGGGGGCGATGGACATTTCGGGGTAGAAGGGGGCGATGAGGTGGTAGAAGGCCACGCCCGCCACCGAGGTGACCAGGGTCGCCAGCAGGGCGGCCCCGGCTACGGCGTGAACGGGCAGGGCGAAGACGCTGACCAGGAAGGGGGCGATGATGGCCCCGCCGCCGATACCGTAGGCGCCGCCGACCACGCCCACGGCCAGGGCAAGAACGAACAGTCCGTGGCGGCTGGCGCTGTACGACTCGCCGCCGTAACGGAAGCGGAACCGCGACCTCTCGCCCTCCAGGATCTCGACTGATCCCACCGGTGCAGGGGCTGCCCGGACGGGGCCTCGGGTGGGGGCGATCAGGTCGCATCCCAGCCGCAGGGCGATGTAAAGCAGGACCGAGGCTACCAGCAGCTTGAAGTCGCGGGGGTCAGGCAGCCAGGCGATGCGCATCAGGGCGCCGAGGGCCACCCCTGGCAGGGTCCCGGCCAGGAGGACCCAGGCCAGGGGCCAGAGCATGCGTCCCTCGCGCAGGTAGCGGTAGATTCCGCCCGGCGTGGCCAGGATATTGAACACCTGGTTGGTGGCGCTGACCGCCGGGCTGTCGAAGCCGAGCACGCTGACCTGGAAGGGCAGCAGCAGGAAGGCCCCCGAGACCCCGCCCATGGAGGTGAAGAGGGAGATGCCGAAGGCCACCGCCGGGGGCAGCCAGGGGGAGACCTCGATGCCGGCGACGGGGAAGTACAAAGGATCAGATGTCTCGCAGCAGCTCGTTGATGCCGACCTTGGAGCGGGTCTTCGCGTCCACCTTTTTGACGATCACGGCACAGTAGAGGCTGTACTTGCCGTCCTTGGCGGGCAGGTTGCCGGAGACCACGACGGACCCGGCGGGGACGCGGCCGTAGAGGATCTCGTCGTTTTCCCGGTCGTAGATGCGGGTGGACTGGCCGATATAGACCCCCATGGAGATGACCGATCCCTCCTCGACGATGACACCTTCCACCACCTCGGAACGGGCGCCGATGAAGCAGTTGTCCTCGATGATGGTGGGGGCCGCCTGCAAGGGTTCCAGCACACCGCCGATGCCGACGCCGCCGGAGAGGTGGACGTTCTTGCCGATCTGGGCGCAGGAGCCGACGGTGGCCCAGGTGTCCACCATGGTGCCGGAGTCCACATAGGCGCCGATGTTGACGTAGGAGGGCATGAGAACACAGCTCGGGGCGATGTAGGCGCCCTTGCGCGCCGTGGCGGGCGGTACTATGCGCACACCGCTGTCGCGGAACTCGCGGGAGTTGTAGTCGGCGTACTTGGAGCGCACCTTGTCGTAGTAGTTGGTGAAGCCGCCCTTGATGACCTCGTTGTCCTCGATGCGGAAGGAGAGCAGCACTGCCTTCTTGACCCAGTCGTTCACCACCCACTGGCCGCCGATCTTCTCGGCCACCCGGACCTCGCCCCGGTCGAGCAGGTCGATGGCCTCGCCGACCGCGTCCTTGACCAGGGTATCGACGGTACGGGGGGTAATACTGGCCCGGTGCTCGAAGGCATCGGCGATGATCTGTTGCATGTCGCTCATGGGGTTCTCCTGGAGATTTCAGAATAGTTTTTCGACGTATTCCCGGATGCGGCCGGCGGCGTCGAGGCATTCGTCCAAAGGCGCCACCAGCGCCATGCGGACGCGGCGGGCGCCGGGATTGTGGCCATCAGCCTCCCGCGACAGGAAACTGCCGGGCAGCACGCTGACGTTTTGGGAACGATAGAGGCCCAGGGCGAATTCGGTGTCCGCAACCGGCGTTTCAGCCCAGAGGTAGAAACCGGCATCGGGGCGCTCGACCTTCAGACAGCCGCCCAGGCGCTCCAGCACGGCATCGAATTTCTCCCGGTAGAGGGTACGGTTCTCGCGCACATGGGCCTCGTCACTCCAGGCGGCACAACTGGCGGCCTGGGCCTGCAAGGGCATGGCGCAGCCGTGATAGGTGCGGTATTTGAAGTAGCCGGCCAATATTTCCGCATCCCCGGCGACGAAGCCCGAGCGGAGCCCCGGCGCGTTGGAACGCTTGGAGAGGCTGTGAAAAACCACGCAGTTCTTGAAGCTGTCGTTGCCTATTTCGATCGCCGCCTGCAGCAGGCCTACCGGCGGCTGTCCTTCATCGAAATAGATCTCGGAATAGCATTCGTCGGCGGCGATGACGAAGCCGTGGCGATTGGCCAGCTCGATGAGCTGCTTGAGCCGTTCCAGGCCGATGACGGCCCCTGTCGGGTTGCCGGGGCTGCACAGGTAGAGCAGGCGGCAGCGGTCCCATTCGGCCCCACTGACCGAATCAAAATCGGGCAGAAAGCCGTTTTCGGCGCGGCAGGGGATGAAGCGCGGCTCGGCCCCGGCCAGCAGGGCCGCCCCCTCGTAGATCTGGTAGAAGGGGTTGGGCATCATCACCAGGGGCCGCGCCTCCTCCCGCCCGATAACCGCCTGGGCGAAGGAAAACAACGCCTCGCGGGTGCCGTTGACCGGCAGGACCTGGGTCTCGGGATCGACCGCCCCCTCGGGCAGTTTGAAGCGGCGGATCAGCCACTGGGCGATGGTCTCGCGCAGACGCGGCAGGCCCCGGGTGTTGGGATAGACCGAGAGGTTGTGGAGGTGGGTCAGCAGCTCCTCGGTGATGAAACCGGGGGTCGGGTGCTTGGGTTCACCGATGGTGAGGCCGATGGGGCTGAGGTCCTTCGGGGGCGCGCTGCCGGCGAAGAGGGCCGCGAGTTTCTCGAAGGGATAGGGTTGCAGCCTGCTAAGATCGGGGTTCATCTCTCATCGCTATTCATGACGGCAAGGCACGGCAGTATAGGTCATCCATGACGAACTCGGCAAAAGGGCCAATCATCGCCGTACTTTATTCGGCCGGCTTCTGGGGACTGGCCTGGCTGCCCCTGCGCCTGTTGCAGGGACAGGGACTCTCGGGGATCTGGATCACTTTTTTCGCCTACTTCCTCAGCCTGCCCCTGGTGCTGACGTTGAGCCGGTCCAGCCGGGGCCTTCTGATCGCGCATCGCCATTGGCTACTGCTCCTCGCCCTCAGCGCGGGCTGGGCCAACCTGGCCTTCATCCTCGCCATGCTGGACGGCCTGGTGGTGCGGGTCCTGCTGCTGTTCTATCTCTCGCCCCTCTGGGCGGTGCTGCTGGCCTACCCCTTGCTCGGGGAATCCCTGCGTCCGCACATGGCCGGTGTTCTCATGCTGGCCCTGGCCGGGGTAGTGCTGATGCTGTGGCGGCCGGGCAGCGGAAACCTGTTCCAGTTCAGCCTGGTCGATGGGCTGGCCCTGTCCGCTGGCCTCACCTTCGCCCTCAACAACGTCATCGTGCGGCGGCTGCCGGAAACGGCCATGGCAGAGAAACTTTTTGCCGCCTGGACCGGCATACCGCTAGTGGCACTGGGCGGGGCGCTGGTCCTGGGCGAACCCTGGCCGGTGGCAGCGGCTCCGGCCTATGTGGGCGCTGCCCTGCTCGGGACACTCGGCTTCTACACAGCGGCCCTATGTCTCTACTACGGGTTGACGCGCATGCCGGTCCAGCGCGCGGCGGTGCTGCTCCTGTTCGAACTGATCATGGGCGCGGCCTCTTCCGCCTGGCTGGCGGGAGAGTGGCTGTCGCCATCCGAGCTCGCCGGTGGCGGCATGATCATTCTGGCGGGTTATCTGGTCGTGCGTTGGGAGGAAGCCACGCCGAGTCCATGACTCCATGAAGGGTGGGAAATGAAAATTGAGGGATGATATGATCGAACGCTAATAAACAACTGGAGACAAGGGGATACAATGGCCGTCGTTGAACTGAACAAAGATAATTTCGAGCAAATCATTACAGACAACGCATTTGTCATTGTCGATTTTTGGGCACCCTGGTGTGGTCCCTGCCGCTCCTTCGCCCCCACCTACGAAAAGGTCTCCGAGGATCACCCGGACATCGTCTTCGCGAAGATCAATACAGAAGAAGAGCAAGAGATCGCAGCCCACTTCAATATCCGCTCCATCCCCACCCTGATGCTGTTCCGCGAGCAAGTGATCATCTACGGTGAGGCGGGTGCCCTGCCCGAAGGCGCCTTCCGCGACCTGATCGAAGGGGCTAAGGAACTGGATATGGCAGTAGTCCACCAGCAGATCGAGGCGGAGCGCGGAGAGGCCTGACCGGGCTTGAGGCCAGGGACCAGACGAACCCCGGTTTAACCGGGGTTTTGTTTTTAGCCGGGCTTCGAAGTAATTTGAAACCCTTGGGAAAGCCGGTATCTTGAGCGTTGCATTGGTTTCTGAATCAGAGAGAACCCATGAAAAAAATTCTGACATTGCTTGTGCTTTCGGTGGCCCTGGCCGCTTGCGGTGGAAAACCCCCAGACAAGGGTAAGGCTACCGAGACCCCAAAGCCCGCCCCGGCGGCGGCAGAGCAACAGGCCGCCAGCCCCGCAGCGCCCCCCATTGAGAAACCCGCCGAGCCCACCGCGCCGGTCATGAAGCCCTCTCTCGAACCCGTACCCCCAGCAGCCGGGGAAGACGACGATCCGGATATCGCCGCCGAAAAGGCCGAGGATGCCGAGATCGAGGCAGAGGAGGCCGCAGCCAAACCCCCAGCCCCAGGCCGGTAAGGCACGCAAATCCATGCCTTCCTGGCCGCTTGAGACGAGAGTCACGGTAATTTTAGGGCCGGTCCTATCCGCCCCCCCTGCCAAAGGAGGCTTGAAACCGGTCAAATTGCGGTATTGCCTGCTCCTCCTCACCCTGATGGCGCTGGCGCCACCGCTTCACGCCGCGACCGAGGCGGAGGATGGCCTCAGGGTCTGCGTCAATTACGGCTGCAAGGCGAAACGGAATATCCCTCTTCAAGGAGACGAATGGAAGCAGGTGGAAGCCCTGTTTTCCCAGTCGCCCAGTGACGCAGCGGAAGAGCGCCGGCGGATCGGTCTGGCGGTGGGCCTGATGGAAAGGCACGCGGGCGGCATCACCGGCACCTCGGCCGACAGAGGCAGGAATAACGCCACCGGTACCAAGGGACAGCTCGATTGCATCGCCGAGTCGACCAATAGTGACCGGTATTTGCACCTGTTCGAGGCCAAAGGCTGGCTCAAATGGCACGCTGTCGGTGAGCGAGTGAAGCGGTCCCCTTGGATCTTCGACGTTCACTGGACAGCGGTGATCGAGGAAAGACCCGGCGGCAAGCGATACGCCGTAGACTCCTGGTTTTTCGACAATGGTCATCCCGCCCACATACAGCCCTTGGAGGATTGGTTCAGAAAGCTGGACCCGCCTTGAGGCCCAGATAAAAACGGCAGTTAACCCCATTACGCGAAGCCTTCACCACTATCGACCCAACCCGAATCGCTTCGAAATTGCTGAAAACTCAAGGGTTGTGGTAAATTGCGCGGCCCGCATTGCGGCCCCCTTGGCCACGCTCCCATCCGGAGCAGGGCCTGCATTTTCATCAACAACGGTTTCTCCCAAAGGCCATCCTTTCCGGGAAGAGATCCAGGCAATCGAGGTATTGAGCCAATGACCGGACCCTTGGCTGGAAAGATCGCACTGGTAACCGGGGCCGCTCGTGGTATCGGCCGCGCGACGGCCCTGAAGCTTGCGTCATCCGGTTGCGATATCGTGGCGAACTATTACAACAGCCACGGCGAGACTGAATCGCTGTGTGGGGAAATACGCGCCATGGGGCGTAGCGCCATTGCGGTACAGGGCAGCGTCGGCATGCCCGACAGCGTGGATGAGATGTTCGCGGAGGTCCGCAAACATTTCGACCGGATCGATATCGTCGTCAGCAATGCCGCCAGCGGCGTGCTCAAACCCGCCATGGAGATGCGCCTCAAGCATTGGCGCTGGTGCATGGAGACTAACGCCTTCGCGCTCAATCTGCTGGCGCAGGGGGCTGCGCCCCTGATGACCCAGGGTGGACGTATCGTCGCCCTGTCGAGCCTGGGCGCCTATCGCGCCATCCCTTCTTACGGCTTCATCGGCGCCTCCAAGGCCGCGCTCGAAGCCCTCGCCCGCACCCTGGCGCAGGAACTGGGACCCAAGGGTATCAGGGTCAACGTGGTGAATGCCGGTGTAGTGGATACGGATGCACTGAAGCATTTCCCCAACCGGGATCAGCTCTTGTCCGAGTTTTCCGAGCGGACCCCGGCGGGTCCGGTCTTGACCCCGCAGGATGTGGCCAATGCCATCTACCTGCTCTGCCTGCCGGAAGCGGAAATGATCAACGGCCATACGCTGTTCGTGGACGGCGGTTTTGCAATCTCTGGGTAAGGCGGTCATGACATTCGATTCAGGCTTGAAAGACAAGGTCGCCTTGGTGACCGGGGGCAGCCGGGGCATCGGCCGTGCCATCGTGGAGACACTGGCCGCCGATGGCGTTGACGTTACCTTTTTCTACCGGGGCAACGCGGATGCGGCACGCGAGGTGACTGCTGCAGGCGAGGCGGCAGGCTGGCGCATCAAGGCTGAACAGGTGGACATTACCGATCCCCAGGCCTGCGAAGCGGCAGTCGAGCGGCTGGCCGACCGTAGCGAGCGGATCGATATCCTGGTGAACAACGCCGGGGTGATCCGTGATAACATCCTGGGCCTGTTGACGCCTGACGACGTGCGAACGGTACTGGATACCAACGTTGGCGGTGTTTTCAATGTCACCCGGGCCGTAGTGCCCTATATGATCTCCCAGCGTTCCGGCCGGATCATCAATATCAGTTCTGTATCGGGGGAGAAGGGTGGTCGTGGCCAGACCAACTATGCCGCCAGCAAGGGGGCGATCAACGCCATGACCCGTGCCTTGGCAGTGGAGTTGGGGCGGCGCAAGATCCTGGTCAACGCGGTCGCCCCCGGCGTCATCGAAACAGAGATGTCCCAGGGTGTCCGTGATCTGGCGGGTGACGAAATCAAATCACGCATCCTGTTGAAGCGCTACGGTCAGCCGGATGAGATTGCCCACGCGGTGTGGTTCCTCGCATCGCGTTTTGCGAACTACATTACCGGCCAGGTGTTGAGCGTGGACGGCGGTTTCAAGATGGAGTAATTCATAATGTCGAACCTTGAGATTACAGAAGAAGAGATCCAGACCGTCTATCCGACGGTGGCCAAGACCATCGCCGATGCCCTCGGCATGGATGAGGACGAAGTTGAACTGAAGCATTCGCTGATTGAGGACCTGGACGCCGAGTCCATCGACTTCCTTGATCTGGTGTTCCGGCTCGAACGTGCCTTCAAGATGAAGATCCCCCGCGGCAAGATCGTCGAGGACGCGCGCGGCGAGATGCCCGAGTCCGAGTTCGAACAGAACGGGATGGTTACCGAGGCCGGCATGGCCCGCCTCAAAATCTTCCTCAGCGAGGTCTCTGCGGACCGTTTCCCCTCTCCCCTCAAGGCTGCCGACATCCCGCGCCTCTTTACCACCGAGACCTTCTGCAAACTGGTGGTGCGCTCGCAAAAGGATGCGACCGCCGGTTAATCCGGCGGCGGGACATTGCGGCCCATGGCTGAGCGTTACAACGCCTTTTCCTTTGTCGACCGGATCAGCTCGCTGGAGCCTGGGATCAGGGCCAAGGGACATTTTCGCGTCCCCGGTGCGGTAGAGGACTTTCCTTCAAGCCTGGTTGCGGAAGCAATCGGGCAGCTTGCTGCTTGGGTCTCCATGGACCAGCTCGATTACCGGTTTCGGCCGGTAGCGGGCATTGCCGCCGAGCTTACATTCTTGCGCGCGGTCCAGCCTGGCCAGCGGCTGGACTTGGAAGTGGAGATCGACAATTGCAGCGGCACCGACGTGGCCTATGGTGGCCGCGCCCTGGTCGATGGCAAGGTCGTTGTCGAGCTTCATCACAGCTTGGGCCCCATGCTGCCGATGGAGGAATTCGACCAACCGGCGGATGTACGGGAGCGGTTCGCGCTCCTACGTGACCTTGGTGCCCCTGAGGGGCGTTACCAGGGGGTGCCCGAAATCGAGCTGGTTCCTCTTGAACAGATCCCCGGCCAGATGCTCAAGGCCACCCTGAGGGTTCCCGAGACCGCCCCCTTTTTCGGTGACCACTTTCCGCGCCGTCCGGTCTTTCCCGCCACACTGTTGCTGAATACGCAGCTCAAGGCGGCGATCCGTCTGGCCAGTGAGTCGGATTACTGGCCCCGGAACACCCCCCTCTGGGCGGGCCGGGTCCGTGACCTGAAAATGCGGTCCTTCATCCTTCCCGGACAGGAACCGGAGATCCGTTTAGCGCTGGCTGATCCGGTCCAGGGTTTCGCCTTGGCCACTATGACGACCCACATTGGGGGGAAGCGGGTGGCGCATGCCCTGGCCGAAATCGGCCCTTTGACCGTTTCTCCGGAGAAACGGTGATCATGCGCGCCATCAGCGCGGTTTTTTCGCAGGCAGGATAAGAGTTCATGACAGAGAGACGCCGTGTCGCGATCACTGGACTGGGTATGGTTACCCCGGCGGGCAACGATGCGCCCGCCACCTGGGCCGCGTTGTTGGCTGGGCACAGCAAGGTTGGCCCCATCAGCCTCTTCGACGCCAGTGGCTTTTCCACCCGCATAGCAGCCGAGGTGAAGGGCTTTGATCCCCTGGAGGCCATCGGGGACCGCAAGCTGCTGAAATACGCCCACAGGTCCCACCGTTTCGCCCTGGCCGCCTCGGAACAGGCCCTGACTGACGCTGGTATCCGGCCGACGCCGGAAGACGGTCACCGCTGGGGCTGCGTGGTGGGGGCCGGCATGATGAGCTCCGAGTTCAGGGAACTCGACGGCGTTCATCGCCACAGCACCCTGAATGGAGAACTGGACAGCAACCGATTGTTAAGCGACGAGACCGCTCGCGACCCTATCGTCTTTTGCACCAATGCCGAGGTGGCCGGACTCTCCCTGCTGCTGAAGCGATATGGCATCAAGGGTTACTCCTCTTCGGTACATACTGCCTGTGCCTCCGGCGGCCAGGCTGTAGGCACGGCCCTGAAGCTGATCCGTCGCGGCATTGCTGACCGCGTGCTGACCGGGGGCTTCGATTCCATGATCTCCCCCGTCGGCATTTCGGGCTTCTGCCTGCTAAGCGCCGTCTCCCCCGATAACGATAGCCCCGAGCGCGCCAGCCGCCCTTTCGACCTGACGCGCAATGGTTTCGTGCTGGGCGAGGGGGCAGGATTCCTGGTACTTGAAGAGTGGGAATCGGCGCGCAAACGTGGCGCCCGTATCTATGCGGAGCTGGCCGGCGATGGCAACTCCCTCAGCAGCTATCGCATCACCGATTCGCACCCGTCCGGCGACGGACCGATTCAGGCTATGACGCAAGCCCTCGCCAGCGCGGGGGGTACGCTCGATCAGGTTGACTATATCAACGCCCACGGCACCTCCACGCCCATGAACGACCGCAGCGAAAGCGCGGCCATCAATCGGATGTTCTGCGACAGGGCCAGCCCCGTACCGGTCAGTTCCACCAAGAGCGTGATGGGGCACCTGATAGCGGCGGCCGGCGCCGTGGAGGCCGCAGTCTGCGCCCTGACCATCCGCAATGGGCTTTTGCCGGTCAACGCGAACCTGGAGCAGAGAGACCCCGACTGCGATCTCAATATCGTCGCCGGAGCCCCGCGTCCCCAGCGCGTCCGCCTCGCCATGTCCAACTCCTTGGGATTCGGCGGCTCCAATAGCTGTCTGGTGTTTCGTAATCCCGAAGAGGTGGATGGCAGGCCCGGCTCGCCGGACTGACCTTACTGTAAAAACACGCTGAATTTCTGCGGAGAGCATATGGCGGGCAAAGAGAAAATCGTCATTACCGGTACCGGGGCCGTCTGTGCGGCTGGCAAGGAACCTGCCGAGATATTCGGACAGGTGAACGCCGGTTCATCCGCAATCGGCCCCATCGCCCGCTGGGATGTATCGGACTGGCCGGTCAACTTGGCAGGCGAAATCCGGGACATGAAACCACGTGACCTGGTGCCTGAACGCAAGACCCACAAGTTCATACGCCATACCGATATGCTGGGTCTCTATGCCGCCAACGGCGCCATCACCCAGTCGGGACTGACCGGCTACCGGGATTCCCTAGGAGAAGAGGATGCCACAGTCTTCAATGACCGCACGGGCATCTACGTCGGGTCCGGTGGTGGTAATTTCGAGAACCAGTACGACTTCTTCCCCCTCATGGATGCGGCCCAGGGCAGCCTGGAGACCTTCGGCCGGGAGCTGTCCAATCACGTCAACCCCATGTGGCTGTTGCGCACCCTGCCCAACAACGTCCTCTGCCATGTGGGCATACAGCATGGACTCAAGGGACCGAACGCTTGCATCACCTGCCATGCCACCAGCGGCATGCAGGCCATCATCGAAGCAAGCGAGGCCCTCCGCGCCGGTGAGGCCGACTGCGCCGTGGCCATTGGGCATGACGCGCCCATAGAGCCGCAGAAACTCCTCTATTACCAGCAACTGGGGCTCATGGCCGATAAAGCGATCCGCCCCTTCGATGCCGACCGTAACGGCACCCTGTTCGGCGAGGGTGCCGGGGCGCTGGTACTGGAGACCGAAACCTCGGCTGCCGCACGGAACGCCAAGGTTTTTGGCGAAGTGCTCGGCAGCGGTAATGCCTCGGACGCCGAAGGGCTTCTGGCCCTGCGCGGCGACGGGGATGGACTGGTCCATGCCATCAATGCCGCTCTCAAGGATGCAGACCTGAATCCCGGACAGGTGGGCATGATCCTGGCCCATGCCAACGGCACCCCCCAATCGGATGCCTCTGAAGTTGCGGCGATCCGGCGGGTATTCGGTAACAACCTGCCCCCCGTTACTGGCTTCAAATGGGCCTTCGGCCATCTGATCGCCGCCTCCGGCATTGTCGAAACGACCCTGGCATTGCAGGCCCTGGCCGCCGGCCAAGTGCCGGGGATACCGACCCTGCGCCAGCTCGACCCGGCCTTCGCCGGTCTGCCGGTATCGACCGCTGTGCAAACGCCACGCAGCAACATTGCCCTGGTGATCTCGCGGGGCTTCAGCGGGGCCAACTGCGCGCTGCTGGTCCGTGTGTGAAAGAAGCCCCGGAAAAGGGCGAACGGGAAACCGCCTTCAACCGCTGCGGTATCGACAGCGTCGAAATCCCTCGCATGGAGCGGCTTTTGCTCGACGCCTCCCGCGAGGAGTTGCTGCGGATCTTCAGCGCGCAGGAGCTGGACGACGCCGGTGAAGGACAGGGTCGAGCGGCCCGGCTCGCCGCACGATTCGCCGCCAAGGAGGCCTGTCTGAAACTGTTCCCGCGCGAGACCGCGCTGGAAAACGTCACCGCAACCGATTTCTCCGTGGTCCGCGGCAATTACGGCGCCCCGCGCGTCCGTTGCAGCGCCAATGCCGCCATCGCCCTGGGCCGGAACCGCATCGCCCGTATCGAACTCTCCCTGACCCATGACCGGTCCGGCGCCACCGCCATCGCCCTGGCCGTGCCCGACGCCATCCAACCCTCCCTGGCGGGCAGAATTCTCTACCACCTGCTGCCCTTCCGCCGGGAGATCATTCTCGGCAATCTGCGCCGCGTCTTCGGCGGGCGCATTGCCGAGAGCGAGATCGTCCGCCTGGCGCAGGCCCATTACGGCCATCTCTGGCGCATGATCGTCGAATTTCTGACCTATCCCCTGATGCCGGCCGCCAAGCGGGAAGAAATCGCCCGAGTAGAAAATCTGGAGGCCCTGAGAAGGGCGCTGGAGCAGGGCAAGGGCGCGCTGGTGCTGACGGGGCACTTCGGCAATTTTGAGATCGCCACGGCGGGCGGGATCAGCCGTTTTCCGGAGGCACGGGGCCGCTTCTACTTTCTCCGGCGGCCCTTCAAGCCGCGCTGGCTGGAAAACTATGTAGCCAAACGCGCGCTCAGGGCCGGTTTCGGCACATTGCCCAAGAACGGCTCCCTGGACTGGCTCATGCAGCGGCTCGAAGCCGGTGACTTGGTCGTCTTTCCCTTCGACCAGCACGCTGGCCGGCGCGACGGCATCCGGGTCGAGTTCTTCGGCCACGCCGCCGGCACCTTCCGCAGTCTGGCCCTGATCGCCCAGGCCAGCGGCGCCCCGGTGGTGCCCGCCTCAAGCTGGCGCGAGCCGGGCGGAACCCATGTTCTTCGCTTCGAAGAGGCGCTGCCCCATATCACCTGCGACGACTTCAGCGAGGAGATTCGCCGCAATACCCGCGCCTACAACAAGGCGCTGGAGCTTCTGGTCTTGCGTCACCCCGAACAATGGTGGTGGGCTCACCGGCGGTGGAAGTAATCGCTCTCTTTTCATAGTGAATCGAGGATTCCTGCATGATCCGACGCTTTCCCGCCGAATGGGAGCCCCAGGACGGGGTGATGATGACTTGGCCCCATGACGGCGGTGATTGGGCGCCCTATCTGCAAACCGTGGAACCGGTCTTTGTCCGGATTGCCACCGAGATTGCGAAACGGGAGAGGTTGCTGCTGGTCTGCCGGGACGAGGCCCATCGCCGATATATTGAGAAACTGCTGAACGGTGCCGGCGCCAATCTGGTTCACGTCCGCTTCCATTGCATCCCCTCCAACGACACCTGGACCCGCGACCATGGCCCAATCACGGTGCTCGAGGGGGATAAACCCTTTCTCTGCGACTTTGGCTTCAACGGCTGGGGCGGCAAGTTCGAGGCCGGGCTCGACAACCGAATCACCGCCGCGCTGCATGGACAAGGAGCCTTCGGCGGGGCGCCGCTGGAGAGGATCGACTTAATTCTTGAGGGCGGCGGCATCGAGACCGACGGCCTCGGCACTCTGCTCCTCACCCGCCGCTGCCTGCTTAGCGAGACCCGCAACCCCGGCATGACCCAAGAGCGGATGGAGGCCCTGCTGGCCCGGCATCTCGGAGCCAGGCGCTTCCTCTGGCTCGACGAAGGCGGCCTCGACGGCGATGACACCGATGGACACATCGACACCCTTGCCCGCTTCAGCGATCCGAACACCATCCTCTACCAAGCCTGCGACGATACCCAAGACCCCAACCATCCAGGGCTCCGGGCGATGGCGGATGAGTTGCGGACCTTTCGGGACGCCGGGGGAAAGCCCTACCGCCTGATCCCCCTGCCATCCCCCTGCCCCATCCGTAACGCCGAGGGGGACCAGCTCCCTGCCAGCTATGCCAATTTCCTCATCATCAATGGCGAGGCTTACCGCTCCCAGCTCACGCCCCTCACCCCCATCCCTGGGGGTGAAGCTTGCCGCTCCCAGCTCACCTCCCTCACCCCCATCCCTGGGGGTGCCGTGCTGGCCGCCATCTACCAGGACCCGGAGGACTCCGTCGTGCTCGAAAGGCTGGCAAGCGCCTTCCCCGGCCGCGAAATCGTCCCCATCGACTGCCGCCCCCTGATCCTTCAGTACGGCAGCCTCCATTGCGTCACCATGCAGTTGCCCAGGGGTGTCCTGGGTAAAACCTAGCGGTCATCCCGGAGAATCGGCCATGTACGACGTTTTCAGCCTGCCGGAGATCCGCTTCCCCGAGGGCTTCCTCTGGGGCAGCGCGACCGCCGGGCACCAGATCGAAGGCGACAATATCCATTCCCAGTCCTGGCACAATGAGCAGCAGCCTGATTTTTACCAGTATGACCCGGAGCGCAAAATCCTGGCGCCCTCCGGCAAGGCCTGCGACCACTACCGGCTCTACCGGGAAGATGTTGAACTCATCGCAGCCTTGGGCCATCAGGGTTACCGCATGTCCATCGAGTGGAGCCGGATCGAGCCCCTGGAAGGCTGGGCTGAGGTACGAAGCCCAACACTCGGGGTCAGCGTTCGTTGTTGAGCTTCCAATAGTGTCCCTTCCAAAAGCGATAATTGCGATTAAGTGTATTTAGTAAACTGTCGCCGTAATCAAGTCGTTCCTCGGCCAAACCCCTCAGCCTCAGATCTAATCGCAAGCTGAACAGCTACGTCGGTTCCAGTCGAGCGCGAAATCATCAATTCCATAGTAATATCATGACTATAAAGACACAGAATCAAAACTCACCGCGCCTCATATAAGGTGTTAAGGGGAAGAAGTGAAAGCCACCGAAGCAAATCTGCTGAAATTCCTGAAAAAATCTCCCCAATTCGTCATCCCGATTTATCAGCGAAACTATTCCTGGACAGAAGAACAATGCCGCCAATTGTGGGCTGACTTGCTGCGGGCTGGCCGTGACGACAATGTCAACGCGCACTTCATCGGAGCTATCGTTTATGTGGAGCGCGGGCTCTCAAATGTTGTCCAGCAAGACGCGCTCTTGGTTATTGATGGCCAGCAACGCCTGACTACTGCGACCCTTTTGATTTCGGCGCTGGTCAAGCATTTTGAGAGCAAAGGAATTGGCGAGCTGCTGGAGACATTTTCGGCAAAAAAATTACGCAATTATTACCTGCTCAATCCTGACGAGGACGGCGAACGTCATTTCAAGCTTCTTCTTTCGGAAACGGACAAGGAAACCTTGCTGGCGATTCTTCATGGCACTCCGATACCCGCCGAGAGCAGTGTTCGCATCAATGAGAATTACGCCCTATTCCAACAATTGATCGGACAAAATGGAAGTGAACTGGAGGCGATTTGCCAAGGGCTTGCAAAACTGGTGATCGTTGATGTCGCGTTGGATCGCTCTCAGGATAACCCTCAGCTCATATTCGAGAGCATGAATTCCACCGGCCTTGAACTTAGCCAAGCCGACCTGGTCCGCAATTTCATTCTTATGGGTTTGGAACCGAAGCTCCAAACAGAATTGTATAAGACCTATTGGCGTCCAATGGAGAAAGGATTTGGACAGGCAGCCTACGCAGTTCATTTCGATGCATTTATGCGCCATTACCTTACTGCCAAGACCGGAGAGATTCCGAATGTGCGTGAGGTCTATAGTGCCTTCAAGGCCTACGCGCGTTCGCTCAAGGGAGATACGCACGATCTCGTTACCGATATTCATGCCTACGCAACCTATTACTGCGCTATAGCTTTGGGTTCTGAATCTGATCCGTCCCTAAAGCAGGCATTTCATGACTTACGCGAGATCAAAGTTGATGTTTCATACCCATTCCTTCTGGATGCCTACAATGATTATCAACAGGAACGTCTTACGGCAGGCGAGCTTGTACAGATTATACGGTTGGTTGAAAGCTATGTTTTCCGTCGAGCAATTTGTGCTATTCCAACCAACTCGCTGAACAAGACTTTCGCTGGGTTGTCCCGTTCGCTGAAGAAAGATCGTTATCTTGAAAGCGTTCAAGCTGCATTCCTACTCATGCCATCCTATCGTCGTTTCCCGCATGACGAAGAATTCCAACGCGACATTAAACAGCGAGATTTGTATAACTTTCGCAGCCGCAGTTTTTGGTTGCGCCGCCTGGAGAACCAAGGTCGGAAAGAGCGCGTGGTTGTTGAGAATTACACTATCGAACACATCATGCCGCAGAATGAAGCGCTGTCGAAGGAATGGCAAACAGGGCTTGGGCCTGAATGGCAGCGCATTCAGCAAACGTGGCTGCACACCTTGGGTAACCTCACACTGACCGGATACAACAGCGAGTACCGTGATTTCCCATTTGCTTACAAACGTGACCAGGTCGTCGATAAGGAAGGAAACCCTGTCGGATTCGCCCACAGCCCTCTCAAGCTGAATCTTGGCCTTGGGCAAGTTACTGTTTGGAACGAGGATGCCATTAAGGCACGAGCGGATCGTTTGGCGTCAGAGGCGGCGAAAGTGTGGTGTTCTCCCAAGTTGCCCCCCGATGTACTTAACGCATACCGCCCAATAGCTGTTATGGCCAGACAGCAATACAGCATTGAAGATCATCCACATCTCGCGTCAGGGCCGATGCGCGAATTGTTCGACGCCTTCAGTGAGGCTGTATTAGCGCTCGACCCATGCGTCAGCGAAGAATTTTTAAAGCTCTACGTCGCATACAAGGCCGAAAAGAATTTCGTTGATGTGGTGCCGCAAGCAAAGAGATTGCGCCTCGCAATCAACATGCCTTTTCATGAAATCGACGACCCCAAAGGAATTTGCCTCGATGTCACCAACCTCGGACGTTGGGGTAATGGCGATGTTGAAGTCGGTATTACCTCCAAAGATGACTTGCCCTATGTAATGGGGCTGGTCAGACAGTCATTTGATCGCCAGATGGGCGAACCTCAGGATGCTTGAACACTAAATGGATTATCAGGAACTGAAATTACTCGAAGACGATTCGTGGGAAGACTGACCAGTTACCAAAAATTTATAGAGATGCCCTATTGCTGTACGACACCCGGAATTATAGCCATCTCCAGATAGACTCGGTAATGAACCGAAGGGGCTTCAACGGGCAAAGCACGGGGTCAAAAGCACGAAGCACGGAGTCAGCTTAGAATCTTCGAGATCAGGTGGTCTGAGGTTGGGCTGACGCTAGGAAGCCCAACAACGAACGCCGACCTCAAGTGTTGGGCTTCGTGCCTCAGCCCATATATGGACTCCTCCCGTTTGCAAGCCTTTTCGTCATTGATGCGTCGGTCAAGTAACGCAGTTGCTGCCATATATCCGGCCTGTGAGTGAGGGGTGTTTCTGTTCCCTCTGGCCCTGATGGTTATCCGCGTGTTTTCGTCTCTATCAACCTATCGGCCTCGAAGGCCCGTGCGCTGAGCGGACTTCTGAAAACACCGGTCTGACCGGTCTGCCATCAACGTTGAAAAGTGCTTCGCAACTGGGGTGGGTTGCTCGTTAATAAATCATTGTTTTCCGGCCCGGTGCCCGTCAGGCCGCCACGGGGGCGCGGTAGTCCGCATCCCCCGTCAACAGCGCCCAGGCGATCCGTGCGTTTTTGTTGGCGACCGCCACGGCGGCGATGTTCTGGTTGCGCCTTTGCACCAGGTCGTTGATCCAGCGGCTTTGGGCATCGTCTTTGTTCCGGGCTGCCTTGACTACGGCGCGTGCCCCGTGGATCAGCAGGGTGCGCAGGTAGCTGTCGCCCCGCTTGCTGATCCCCAAAAGCCTCTCCTTGCCACCACTGGAGGCCTGCCGTGGCGTCAATCCCAGCCAGGCCGGGACCTGCCGCGCCCGCTCGAAGGCGCTGCCGTCGCCCACCGACGCCACCATCGCGGTGGCACTGAGAGGTCCTATCCCATTGACCTTCAGGAGCTTCCGGCAGGCGGCGCTCTCCCGGCAGATGGCTTCGATCTGGCTCTGGTATTTCGCGACTTGCTCGTCCAGGTGGACGATCTGTTGCCGGAGTTCGGCAAACAACTCCCGCGCCGGGTCGCTCAGGTTGTTTTCGGCGTCTTCGAGGATCTCCGGCAGGCGCCGCCGCGCCTGGGTGATGCCTTTGCCGATGACGATGCCGTATTCGCCCAGGAGCCCGCGTGTCTGGTTGACGGTGGCTGTCCGTTCCTTTACCAGCCCGCTACGCACCCGGTGCAAGGCTTGCAGGTCTTGCTGTTCCACGGTCTTGACTGGCACGAACCGCATGTTGGGACGCCCCACTGCCTCGCAGATCGCTTCCGCGTCGTTGGCGTCATTCTTGTTGCCCTTGACGTAGGGCTTGACGAACTGCGGGGCGATCAGTTTGACCTCATGCCCCTGCTTCGCCAGTTCCCGCGCCCAGTAGTGCGCTCCCGCGCAGGCTTCCATGCCAATCCGGCAAGGCGGCAGGTTGGCGAAAAAGGGCAATACCTGGGCACGCTTGAGGGTCTTTTTCAATTTCACCTGTCCCCGCTCATCTACGCCGTGCGCCTGGAATACGTTCTTTGCCAGATCAAAACCAACCGTTGTAATCTTCATGGTGACTTCTCCTCTTCCCGTTTCAGGTGGTGGTTCAGTGCTCCCACTTTGGCACAGCGCGATGCCGGTTGGGGAGGGGAGGAGTCCATACCATTAACCTACCTCGCTGATCAAAGGCAAGATAGATCAGTTGGCGCAGTCGCCAGAGTCCATGTCCCACGTGAAGAGGTTGTCGGGGATGGAGGGGTATCGCTTGCGGGTGGGGGATTGGCGCGTGGTGTACACGCTGGAGGAGGCGCGGTTGATTATTGCAGTTGTGGATATCGGATCAAGAGGCGGGATTTACAAATGAAGGCACAGATCATCGAGCGGGACGGCGCGCCGGAATATGCCGTCATTCCTTATGGCGATTACCTGAAGCTGGTCGAGCATCTTGAGGATGAAATGGACTTGGCGCTGGTGCGAGAGTTCAAGGCCGATCTTGCGGCGGGGAGGGAAGAGCTGATTCCTTCGGCGGTGGTGGATCAACTCTTGGATGGCGTTAATTCTATCAAGGTATGGCGGAATCACCGGGGCTTGACGCAAGAGCAGTTGGCCGTGGCGGCGGGGGTCACCAAGCAATTCATCTGGCAGCTTGAGAACGGCGCCAGTAAATGCAGCGTTGACACGTTGGTCAAATTGGCCGGGGCGTTGCGCGTCGATCTGGATGACCTGGTGGATTGAAGCCTGGCCGTGGTCAGGCACGGACCGCACCGCTGCACAGGGTTGATGCGGTTCGTGTCTCACCGTAGCCTACGGGCTGAAGGTGTTCTTTCTGGGAAACGAAACAAAGGAACAGCCATTCAGCCTGGTAACGCGGTAATCTCGGAGAATCAGCCATGTACGACGTATTCAGCCTGCCGCCGGTTCGCTTCCCCGAGGGCTTCCTCTGGGGTAGCGCAACTGCCGGGCATCAGATCGAAGGCGACAATATCCATTCCCAGTCCTGGCACAATGAGCAGCAGCCTGATTTTTATAAAGATGACCCCGAGCGCAAAATCCGGGCGCCTTCCGGCAAGGCCTGCGACCACTACCGGCTCTACCGGGAGGATGTGGAACTCATCGCGTCCCTGGGCCACCGGGGTTACCGGATGTCCATCGAATGGAGCCGGATCGAGCCCCAGGAGGGCCGGTGGGACTCGGAGGCTGTCGATCACTACCTCGATCTGCTGGAACGTCTGGTCCAAAGGGGGATCAAGGTCTTCGTCACCCTGCACCACTTCACCCACCCGCTCTGGTTCGACCGGATGGGGGCCTTTGGCAGTACCGCCAATTTCCGCTACTTCGAACGCTATCTGGCCTTCCTGGTGCCGAAGATCACCCCCTTTGTCAGCGGCTGGAATGTATTCAATGAGTTCAACCAGTGGGGCGGGCTGACATCGGGGCCGGGGGTCGCGCCCCTCAAATTCAACATGATCCGCCTGCATGCCCTGGGCTATCACCTGATCAAGCAACATTCGACGGCCCCGGTGAGCAGCGCCCACGCCTTCATCCACTGGTTTCCCCGCCGCTTCCACGACAGCCTGGACCGGTGCATGACGGGGTTTGCCGACTTCACCACCAACGAGTTCTTCTTTCACGCCCTGCGCACCGGTGAGCTGGTCTATCCCAACCATGACGCCGAATACGACCCCGATGTGAAGGGCGCTTTGGATTTTTGGGCCGTCAATTACTACACCCGCCACATGATCGATGCGCGCTTCGCCAGCTTGGATGGAGCCCGTTTCCATCACAAGGAACTGAAGATGGTCCCGATGCCGTTCTATCTGGAGGAGATGTATCCGGAAGGGCTGATTGCCAACCTGGAGCGGCTGAACGACTACCCGGTCTACATCACCGAGAACGGCTGTTCTGCGGACGACGACCGTTTCCGCATCGTCTATTTGGCGCTGCACCTCTCCGCGCTCCGGGAGGCGATCGATCGTGGCGTGGATGTGCGCGGCTATTTTTACTGGTCGTTGATGGATAATTACGAGTGGACCTCCTTCATCCCGCGCTTCGGTCTTGTGGGCGTGGATTTCCAGACCTTCCAGCGCACACCTAAGCCCAGTGCGCTATTCTATCGGCAGGTCATCCAGGAAAATGGATTCAGCGGAGAGCAGATCAAGCGCCACTTGGATGCCTTGCCGACGCTGAGGTAACCAGTCTAGTACCGTAGGCCGGGCTTTAGCCCGGCATGTCGGCCTGAAGGCCAACCTACAGATCGGCTCCCCCAACCCCTGATAGCGACCTTCTCATGCCGAATCCCAGCAATTTCTTTGTCGAATTCCTCCGTCTATCGAGAAAGTTCTGGTGTTCGGAACAGAAGCGAAAGATACGGGGCACCGTCTTTCTCCTGGCCTTCCTGACGGTAATGCAGAACGTCCTGGCCGTGGTGGTCACCCACTGGAACGCGGACCTGTTCGATGCCCTCGAACAGCACTCCATGAGCGGGGTGAAGATGCAGGTCATCCTGCTGATCATCATCTTCATCACCGACATGGCCCTGACCGGGTCCCATCTGGTCATCAAACGCAGCCTGGAGATCTGTTGGCGCGATTGGCTGACGGACTATGTCTTCTCCCGCTGGATGCGCGACGGCCGGCACTACCTGATCTCCCACCTGCCGGGCGAGCATGACAACCCGGACGGCCGTATCGCCGAGGACTGCCGTATTGCCACCGAATCGGCGGTCTCCCTGGGTCATTCGCTGTTCTACTGCATCCTGCTGCTGATCAGTTTTAGCCATATGCTCTGGACCCTGTCGGGGGTTGTGACGCTCGATCTGGGTGTTGTCCAGATCCCCATTTACGGCCACTTGGTCTGGATCGCGATCCTCTACACCGCCCTGGCCTCTTGGTTGGGCCTGCGGGTCAGCCGCTCCCTGACCTCCGCCACCAACAGCAAACAGACGGCAGAGGCGAACTTCCGCGCCGGGTTGATCGACGCGCGGGAAAACAGCCAGGCCATCGCCCTGATCCAGGCCGAGAAATTCGAGCGGCACCACTTCCGCGAGCTGTTCGACATGATCCGCCAGAGCTGGAACGCGCAAACCAAGGGATGGCGGAACATCCTGATGTTCAATACGGGTTATTCCGTTCTGAACATGGGCGTCCCGATCCTGATCTCCGCCCCTCGCTACGTCCTGGGGCAGATCAGCCTGGGCGGGCTGACCCAAGTGGCCCAGGCCTTCCAGCGCATGGTCTCCGCCCTCTCCCTGCCGGTCAACGCCGCGGGATCGATCGCTGAGTGGCGTGCCTCGGTGGAACGCATCCTGGGCCTGCTGCGGGCGCTGGACAATGTGGAGACGGAGATCGCCAAACCGGAGAACCATTGGATTCAGTTGAAGGAGTCCGACCGGCCGGTGCTGACCTTCCGTGACCTCAGTATTGCCAAGTTCGAAGGTCCGACATTGGCACAGGGCATCAACATGGAGATCGCCAAGGGCGAGCATGTGCTGATCACCGGCAATGCCTTCACCGGCGCCAAGCTCTTCCGCGCCATCGCCGGGATCAGGCCCTGGGGCAGCGGCGTCATCGAACTCCCCTGCAACGACCGGCTCTTCTTCATGCCGCCCCGGCCCCATCTGCCCACCGGCACATTGCGCAAGGCCATCTGCTATCCCGCGCCCTGCGACCATTTTGCCCAGGCGGAGATCGAAGAGGCGATGCATCGGGTTGGAAAGCTGGATCACCTGATCCGCGAGTTCGACCTGACGGACACCTGGTCCAGCGCCCTGGCCCGTGGGGAGCAGCAACGGCTGGGCATGGTCCGCCTCCTGCTGAACCAGCCCCATTGGATATTCCTCCAGGAGGCCTTCGACTCCCTCGGCCCCCAGGAGGAGGAACGGATGTTGCGCCTGATCTGCGAACGGCTCCCCGACGCCACGCTCATCGCCATTACCCATTTTTCCAACGGCGCGGCCTTCTTCTCGCGCCGGTTGCACCTGTAATGATCATGGCGATCCGCCCCCTACAGTTGATTTTTCCGGTAACCCCACCTACGGAGATATGACCATGGTTAGCACCAATGTCCAGGCAAACGGCAGCAAGCTTCGCGGCGTCAATCTCGGCGGCTGGCTGGTATTGGAAAAGTGGATCACCCCCAGCCTGTTCGAGGGACTGAAGGCCACCGACGAGACCTCCTACTGCGTCGAGCTGGGCGAGGCCGAGGCGACGCGGCGCCTGCACCAGCATTGGAACAGCTTCATCGGGCGCGACGACTTCGCCTGGCTGGCCCAGGCCGGCATCAATGCCGTGCGGCTCCCGGTGGGCCATTGGCTCTTCGGCAAGGACTATCCTTACCACCGCAGCTACGGGGATGCGCGATATCCCTTCGTAGTCGGGGGGCTGGAGATCGTCGACAGGGTCTTCCGCTGGGCCGAGGAGTTCGGCCTGCGGGTGGTGCTCGATCTCCATGCTGCACCGGGCTGCCAGAACGGCTTCGACAATGGCGGCATCATGGGGGTCTGCGAGTGGCATACCAGCGAGGAGTACCTCCAGCACTCCCTGGATGTGCTGGAGCGCCTGGCGCAACGTTATGCCGACCGGCCGGCGCTAAACGGCATCCAGGTGCTCAACGAGCCCCGGTGGGACATCGATACCGAGCTTCTCAAGCGCTACACCAGCGACGCCTATCACCGCATCCGCCGCCACTGCCCGCCCGAGCGGGTGACGGTGGTCTTTCACGATGGCTTCCGTTCCCACCGGGAATACGCCGGGTTTCTCCAGGCGCCCGAGTATCAAAACGTCGCCATCGACATCCACCGCTACCAGTGTTTTGCCCGTGACGACATCGACATGGACATCTTCGGCCATATCCGCAAGAGCGCCGTGGACTGGCGGGGCGAGGCGGACGAGATCATCCGCGAGTCGGGCTTGCAGGTCTATTGCGGCGAATGGAGCCTGGGCATGAACCTGAAGGTGGTCTCCCTCTGGGCGGAAGGCCCCTTCAACCACGCCCTGGAGGCGATGGACGAATTCCAGATGGCGGCGGCCTATCGCGGCTATGCCGCCGCGCAACTGCTGACCTTCGAGAAATATGCCGGCTGGTTCTTCTGGACCTATCGCACGGAGACCACCCCGGAGTGGTGCTATCGGGACTGCGTGGATCAGGGCATCATCCCCGACCTCGGCAAGCCGGAGCAGTTCGTGGGGATACGTTCCATGCTCGAAAGGGCGGGGGGAGAGGTGGCCTGAGATCCCGCCCATGATCAAGGTGATGAGCTTCAACATCCGTTACGGCCTGGCCGATGACGGAGAAAATCACTGGAACCGGCGAAAGTCCTTCGCCCTTGCCAGGGTCCGGGCCTTCGAGCCGGATCTGCTTGGGCTCCAGGAGTGCCGCGATGACGCCCAGGCCGAATTCGTTCGGGCCCATCTGCTGGATTACCCATTTTATGGCGTTCATCGGGAAGGTCCTGGCGACACGGCGCTGGAGATGGCGCCACTGCTGTTCCGGCGGTCGGCTTTTCAACTTCTCAAGACAGGGCACTTCTGGCTCAGCGAGACCCCGGAAATCCCCGGCAGCAAGAGCTGGGGCAGCGTCTATCCTCGAACGCTGACTTGGGCCCAGCTCACCCACCAGCCTACGGGGCGGCCCCTCATCTATGTGAATACACATTTCGACTATGAGCCGACGGCCATCGATGGGGATGCCCTGTTTCTCCGCCAATGGCTGGACCAAATTTGCGAGGAGTCGCCGGTCATCGTCACGGGCGACTTCAACGCCGATAAGCAGTCAGACGCCTACCGGCGCCTGACCGGCGATGGAAGGCTGATCGATGCGTTCCGCCAGATCCATCCCAGCGGAGCGGATGAAGCCACCTTTCATGCCTTTGGCCGACCGGAAGAGATGGCCCCCATCGATTGGATTCTGGTCTCCGACCATTTCCGCGTCCTGGATGCCCAGATAGACCGTACCCACGAAGGAAACCTGTTCCCTTCCGATCATTACCCCGTAACGGCCGTGCTGGACTGGAAGGATTGAAGCGCCGCTGTCGATGGAATGCGAGTTGACGCGCGCGCCTTCAGGCCGAATCCGGTCCGCTGCCCTGCTCCACCGGCAAACCGCTGCTCTTCCATTCGGGAAAACCATCCTGGAGCCGCCGGGCCTGAAGGCCCTGTGCGCGTAAGCGGGCTACTGCCTCGAAGGCCAGGATGCAGTGGGGTCCCCGACAGTAGGCGACGATCTCCCGATCGGGGCCGAATTCTTCCAGGTGCCCCTCCAACTCGCCGAGCGGGATATTGACCGCGCCGGGCAGGTGGCCGGCAGCAAATTCCTCGGCGGGGCGCACGTCCAGCACCATCACCAGCCCCTCTCGCGCCCGGCTCAAGAGTTCCGCGCGCGGGATCGGTTCGAGTGCATCGCGGCTGGAGAGGTAATCCCGCACCAGCAAATTCACCTCAGCCAGATGACGTTCCGCCACTTGGCGCAATCCCTTGAGCAGATCCACCACATCATCACCGCTCAGGCGGTAGTAGACCCGCAGCCCTTCCTTGCGCGACTCGACCAGCCCCGCCAGCCGCAACTGTTGCAGGTGCTGGGAGGTGTTGGCCAGAGTCATGCCCGACACCTCGGCCAGGGCATCGACCGGACGCTCCCCCTGGGCCAGAAACTCCAGCAGTTCCAGGCGGTTGCCGCTGCTCATGGCCTTGGCGACGCGGGCGAATTGGTTGAAGAGGTCGTGCTTGAAATTACCGGTTGACATACGGCTCCCCATGTAATTCAATTAATCAAGTGATCTATTGAATAATAAGTGCTTGGGCACAGAGTGCCAAAGCCTAACCGGAGGAGTTCAGCCATGTCCATTTCCGTCATCCTTGCCGGGCTCGTCACCGGTCTTCTGCTCGGGGTCTTCGGCAGCGGCGGCTCGATCGTCACCACGCCCGCGCTGCTCTATCTGCTCCAGGTAGAGCCCAAATCGGCCATCGCCATGAGCATGGGGATCGTGGCGATCACCGCGACCATCACCGCCATACAGCACTGGTGGCGCGGCAATGTCAACCTGAAGGTCACCGCCATCTTCGGCCTGTTCGGCGTGGCGGGGACCTATGCCGGGGCGCTGCTCGGGGTGGTCACGCCGGTGGTGGTGCAGTTGGGGCTGTTCGCCCTGGTCATGTACGCCGCCGCCTGGAAGATGCTGGAACCCGCCTTGTCGGCGCATAAGTCCGTCGGCGCGGCGGCGGCGGAGGGTTGCATCGGCGACGATTGCGAAGAACTCCATTACAAGGAAATCGCCCTCCACGGCATCGGTGTCGGTGTGCTGACCGGTTTCGTCGGGGTGGGGGGCGGCTTCCTGATCGTCCCGGCACTGGTGCTGCTCTCCGGCCTCTCCATGAAGCGGGCGGTGGGAACTTCCCTCAGCATCGTCTCGGTCAAATCCTTTGCCGGGTTTGCGGGCTACGCCGGGGCAGTCGCCGTCGACTACCGGACCATGGCCATCTTCACCGCCATCGCCATCGTCGGCAGCTTCGCCGGCGGCATGATCGGCCACCGCCTGCCGGCAGCCCATCTGAAAAAGGCCTTCGGGGTCTTCCTGGTCCTCGTTGCCAGCTATATTTTGATCAAGAGTGTGTTGTTTGCCTGATCCAACGGAGACTGCCATGAATATCCTCATCATCCTCAACGACCCGCCCTACGGTAGCGAGCGCAGTTACAACGGGCTGCGTCTGGCCAAGGCCCTGAGCAACGACCAGACCCAGGTCAGCCTCTTCCTCATGGCCGACGCCGTAACCTGCGCCAAGCGGGGGCAGAAGGTGCCGCAGGGCTTCTACAACATCGAGCTGATGGTCAAATCGGTACTGCGAAAGGGCGATGTGCTGCTGTGCGGCACCTGCATGGACGCCCGCGGCCTGACGGACGAAGAGATCCTGGAAGGCGCCCGCCGGAGTACCCTGCAGGAACTCAGCGAACGCACCCTGGCGGCCGACAAGGTACTGGTGTTCTGAGAGGAGCTATTCCCGTCATGTCCAAAATAACCGTCATCTCCAAGCAACCACCCGGCGGCCGTTGCACCCTCTACATGCGCTTCGCCGAGGTCATCGGCCAGCGCGCCGGTCTCGATACCCAGATAAAATACTGCGGGGACGAGGCCCAGGAAAGGCACCTTCCCCCGGCGATGCTGATCGGCGAGACCCTGATCGCACCCTCCGACGGCGTCATCATCACCCCCGAGGATCTGATCGCCGGTCTGACCGGGCGATGCTCTGGAGATGCACTCCAGGAACTGCACCAGGCCCTTCACCTGGTGCAGGAGCGGATGATGGAGGAGTGGGCCAGCGCGTGAGGGCAGGGGACTACGACGCCTGGTATCGCACCGGACGCGGGCGCTGGATCAGCGGCCGGGAGTTCGATCTGATGCGGAGGCTGCTGAACCCGGAGCCCCGGTCCGCCCTGCTGGATGTGGGTTGCGGCACGGGGCACTTCAGCCGCCGCTTCGCCGGAACAGGGCTGAAAGTGACCGGCATCGATCCTGATCCCGCAGCCATCCGATTCGCCCGTGCGCAAGGCGGCCTGGTTCGCTATATTGAAGGGAGCGCCCTGCAACTCCCCTTCAACGACCATGCCTTCGATTACGCCATCGCCGTCACCAGCCTCTGTTTCATCGCCGATCCCGTCGCAGCCCTGCGGGAGATGTGGCGCGTGAGCCGGCACGGCCTGCTGCTGGGGCTGTTGAACCGGCACAGCCTGCTCCATTGGCTCAAACGGGACCGGGGCGGTTACCAGGGCGCCCGCTGGGACGAGGCGCGGGAGATCGAGAAGACCTGGCTGCCCCGCCTCGACCCCGCCCCGGTTGAAACCCGGCTGGCCTCCGCCCTGTTCTTCCCTTTGGGCGAGCGATGGATGCGCCTAGTTGAGGACCGGATTCCCCAGGCGAGCTTGAGCGGCGGTTTCCTCGCCGTTTCGCTGAGGAAACCGGCTTGAACCTGAGCCGGGAGCCGCCCACCCCGCAAGGCGAGGGCCGGATCTGGCCCTCCCCCGGCTATCTCCTGCAGGTCGAACGGCTGCGGGAGGCCATCTGCCAGCGGATCTACCTGGTCGAGATCAAACCCGGCGACATCAACCTGGGGGTCCGGCTCTCCGACACCGCCTACGAACTGCTCGGCGTGCTCGACTTTCCCCGCCCCGACCCCCTCAAGGGCCTCGCCCCGCACCTGCTCCTGCTCGATGACGGCCGGGGCCTGAACCTGGGGCGCGTCATCCGCGTCACCATCAACTCCCCCTTCAGCCCGCCCGCGAGCGACATCCTCTACCAGGAATCCTTCCTCATGGAACGGCTGCTGACCCGAGAATCCCGTCTGAGCAAGGAGTCCATCGCCGCCCGCTCCAAGGCGATGCTGGGCCGGATTCTGGGCAAGCGGACCGATCTTGCCGGCCCCGAGTGACTATTTCCGGCCAAGCTGGCGGAAGGCGCGCCAGAGGAGCCTTCGGGGTCTAACATTCCAACAAATATTGAAATGTTAGACCTGACTTTTGCGACCCCTCGCCCGTGACCCATTTCATGCCCCGGCTCCCGTAGCCAGGGTAAAGGCCAGCCCCACCGCCGCGCAGACTCCGATAACCTTCATGATGTCGATCTTGTACTTCCACAGGGCCAGGAAACTGGCCAGGGCGACGATCACCGGCAGCCATTGGAAGGGGCCGGCGAAGGGCGCGGCCTCGGTGGCCTGGGGCCAGAAGCTGTGCCAGGCGAAGAAGACCGCCAGGTTGAGGATGACGCCGACCACGGCGGCAGTGATGGCGGTGAGGGGGGCGGTGAATTTGAGATCGCCGCGCGTCGCCTCCACCAGCGGCCCGCCCGCCAGGATGAAGAGGAACGAGGGCAGAAAGGTGAAGAAGGTGGCGACCGAGGCCCCGGCGAGGCCCGCCGCGATGGGGTCGGCGAACACCTGTTTGGCCACGCCGCCCAGGTAACCCACCCAGGTCACCACCATGATCAGCGGCCCCGGCGTGGTTTCGCCCAGGGCCAGGCCGTCCATCATCTGTGCCCCGTTGAGCCAGCCGAACTGCTCCACCGCGCCCTGGTAGACGTAGGGCAGCACCGCATAGGCCCCGCCGATGGTGAGAAAGGCGGCCTGGGTGAAGAAGACGCCCATATCGGTCAGGGTCTGCTGGCCGTCGATGGCCAGCATGGCGGCAGCCCAGAGGGAGACGAAGGCGGTCAGCTTGAGGCCGAGCCGGGTCCAGGAGAAGGCGGCATGGGGCGGCGGCGGGGTGTCGTCGTCGATCAGGGCCGGGCCGTATTGCTTATGACTCGCGCCGTGGCCGCCGCCGCCCTGGAACTTGGCCGGGGCCAATTTTCCACCGATAACCCCCAGGATCGCCGCCGCCAGCACTATCCAGGGAAAGCCGATCTTGAAATGGAAGATACCGATGAAGGCCAGGAGGGCGATGCCGAGCAGCAGTTCGTTCTTGATCGCCTTGGAACCGATACGCCAGGCGGCAAACAGCACCACCGCCACCACGGCGGGCTTGATGCCGTAGAAGATGCCCGCCACCAGCGGCACGTCCCCCCAGGCCAGATAGACCGCCGCCAGCCCGGAGAGCAGCGCGAAGGCGGGCAGGAAGAAGAGCACCCCGGCGACGATGGCGCCGGGGATGCCGTGCAGCAGCCAGGCGATGTAGATGGCGAGCTGGATCGCCTCCGGTCCCGGCAGCAGCATGCAGTAGTTGAGGGCGTGGAGGAATCGGTGCTCCGAGATCCAGCGCCGTCGCTCCACCAGTTCCTGGTGCATCATGGCGATCTGTCCGGCGGGGCCGCCGAAGCTGATGAAGCCCAGCTTGAGCCAATAGGGCAAGGCCTGGGCCAGACTGGGATGTTCGGGGCGTTGCAGGTCGGTCATGGGGTTTCCTTGAACGAGGAGTAGATGAAATCGAAGGCGCCGCAAGCTGCCGTCAGCAGATTGTCGTCATCGGCGATGGCGGCGCGCATGCCGTTGAGCAGGGCCTCCAGTCCCGCCGCCTCGGGCGCGGGCAGGCCGCCCGTGTCCAGGTAGTGGACGATGCGGGCCAGCCGGGCCAGTGCCGGATCGGTCTCCAGGGCGAAGCTGGCCAGCAGGGTCTCGAAGCTCACCCGCTCCCCCACATGGCTGAAGGCGGCCCCATCGAAATCGAACCCCAGAGCCCCCGCCGGGCAATCGGCCGGGTTCTCCAGCCAGAGGAAACGGGCGTTCGTGTCGATGAAGCGGCGGATCAGCCAGGCGGAGGCGAGACGGTCTACCCAGGGCCGCTTGCGGGTGGCCCAGAGCCGGCCTCGGTAGGCGGCCGGATCACAGGGTTCGATGGCGGCGGCGCGGGGGCTTGGCTCGTCCGGCGAGAGGCGGGCTCGGATGGCCCCCTCCAGGGCGTCGAGCAGGGAGCCGGCCTGGGACTGGGCCGGGCCGGGAAAGAAATCGATGACCCGGATGGCCTCAAACCCCTTGCGCAGCTTCCTCGCCAGCCGGGCCAGATCGGTGGCGGCCACCCGGTCGAGATCGCCCTGGCAGAGGTCGATGTCGGTGGCCAGTTGCCGGTATTCGGCGGTGCGGTCGAAGAGACCAGCGAAGTCCTCCCCCTGGGCCTCCAGCAGATAGGCCGTGCCGCCGGCGTTGCCGAGATCCCCGGCGATGGTGGTCAGGGCCACGCGCCGCTCCCCGCCACTGGGCAAGAGATAGACCCCGTCCCGCAAAACTGCCGCGCCGGCGGCCTTGAGGGCGCGCCAGGCCCGCATGCGGGCGGTGGCGTTTTCCGTGGGGAGGCTGAGGATAAGAAGTAGCCAATCATTCATGTGTAGATGTTATTACATAAAAGCAATAGGCACTACATCATAACTCAGTCATCACCTTGATCACATAGACATCGTACTGGGTCGCCTTGCCCTCGATCAGCGCGACGGTGGTCGTCGTCAATCCGGCCTGACCCTAGCAGTTGGGATGGCACTGAAGGGATCATCGGGCCAGTAGTGCTTGGGGTAGCGGCCCTTGAGTTCCTTTTTAACCTCTTGATAGGTCCGCTGCCAGAAGCCGCGCAGGTCTTGGGTGACTTGGACGGGGCGCTGGGCGGGGGAGAGGAGGTGGATCATGACCGGGACGCGGCCGTTGCAGACGGCGGGCGTATCGTGCAGGCCGAACATCTCCTGGAGCTTGACCGCCAGGACGGGCGGTTCGCCGGGTTTGTATTCCAGCCGCTTGCGGGAGCCGCTGGGGACGGGGATGTGGGTCGGGGCAGCGCGGTCCATTTCCTGCTGCCGATTCCAGTCCAGCAGGCCGCGCAGGATCTTTTCCAGGTCGAGGCGTTGCAGGTGGTCCAGACGGGAGGCGCCGTCGAGCCAGGGGCCGAGCCAGTCAGCGAGATTCGCCAGCAGCGCCTCATCCGAGCAATCGGGCCAGCCCACCTGGGGCTCCCATTGACGCAAACTTAGTAGCCGCGCTTGCCAATCGCGGGCCTCGCGGTTCCAGGGCAGGCAGTCCAGGCCCTGCTGGCGGATGCCCGCGAGCAAGGCGGCGCGGAGCTGTTCGGGATCGACCGCCTTGGCGGGCCGTTCTTCCAGTACCAGGGCCTCATAGCGCACCAGCTCACTTGCCCGCACCGCGCCGTCCCGCCAGGCCACCTCCGTCAGCCGTTGCAGATGGGGGCCGAGGCGATGCCCGATCTCCCTGGCCGTGACCGGCACGGCGCTGAAGATGCGCCCGTCGCGCTGACCGGCGTCCATGGCGGCCACCACCAGGAAGGGGCTGCCCTGCAACTGATCGGCCTCGGGGAGCTTGGCGCCACCGCCCAGGGCCAATTTGTACCGCAGCGGATCGGCCCCGGCCCGCCCGGCCAGGCGGTCGGGGAAGGCGGTCAGCAGGAGGCCGCCGATTTCGCCATCCTCCCCCTTTCCACGAAGCGAACCACGCAACTGTCGGCTCAGTTGATCGATCCGCCGGAAACCGGCGGCGTCCAGGCCCGGCCCGGCCCGTTTGTTGCCCCGCCACTCCCACAGTAATCGTAGCCGCAGTTCCAGATCGACCGGGCGTTGCGGTCCGCTCAGAATGTCCCGTTCACTCAGGAGGGCCGCCAGATCGGCGGCCAGGCCGCTGCAATCCTCCTGTTCCCCCGCCAGTAGAAGCCGCCCGAGCCGGGGATGGACACCCATCTCGCTGACCCTGGCGCCCTTCGGGGTGATACGGCCCTTGGCGTCGAGCAGATCGAGCCTTTGCAGCAATTCGCGGGCCTGGGCCACCGCCCCGGCGGCGGGGGGATCGAGCCATCTCAACTGGGTGGGATCGGCCGCGCCCCAGCGGGCGGTCTCCAACAGCAGTTGGGAGAGATCGGCGTTGCGGATCTCCGGCGGGGTGGCTGGGATCAGTTGATTCTGGCGGGCCTCGGTCCAGAGCCGGTAGCAGACTCCCGGTCCCAGGCGCCCGGCGCGGCCCGCGCGTTGATCCGCCGCAGCTCGGGAGCAGCGCCGCGTCTCCAGCCGGGTCAGGCCGCTGTTGGGATCGAAGGCGGGCAGGCGCGACAGGCCCAGATCGACCACCGTATCGATCCCTTCGATGGTGAGGCTGGTCTCGGCCACGCTGGTGGCCAGGACCACCCGCCGCGCCGCCGGGTCGGGAAAGAGGGCGCGGTCCTGTTTCTCCCGGCTCAGGTCGGCGTAGAGGGGCCGGACAGCCACTCGTTCCGGCAAGTTCTGATTCAGGGCCTCCTGCACCCGGCGTATCTCCCCGGTCCCCGGCAGAAAGGCCAGGATGTCGCCCGATTGTTCCCTTAGTGCCCGGCGAATCCCTTGCAGGGCGAGATCGACCGGGCGCAGTTCAGACTCCCGTTCCTGGTAGCGGATCTCGACCGGGAAGCTCCGCCCCTCGCCGCGCACCAGGGTTGCGTCGTCCAAAAAGGTCAACAGGGTATCGGCCTCCAGGGTCGCCGACATGACCAGGATACGCAGGTCGTCGCGCAAGGCACCGGCCACGTCGAGACAAAGGGCCAGGGCCAGATCGGCCTGTAAATTCCGTTCGTGGAACTCGTCGAAGATCACCAGGCCGACGCCCTTCAGCTCCGGGTTCCCTTGCAGGCGGCGGGTGAGTATCCCCTCCGTGACCACCTCGACGCGGGTCTCGCGGCTGACGCTGCTCTCGTGGCGTATGCGGTAGCCGACCCGCTGGCCGGGCCGCTCGCCCAGCAGGTCGGCCATGCGCAGGGCCGAAAGCCGGGCCGCCAGGCGGCGCGGCTCCAGCATCAGGATCGACCGGCCCGCCAGCCAGGGCTCGTCGAGCAGGGCCAGGGGCACGATGGTCGTCTTGCCGGAACCGGTCGGAGCGGTCAGCACCGCATGGCGATGGGCGGACAGGGCGCACCGCAAATCGGGCAGGGTTTCGTTGATGGGCAGCGGGGGCAGGTTCACAGGCAAGTCACAATAATCTGAAGGGTGATATTATTCATCGGGTTAGAAGAACCACCAAGGTAAACCCGATGACCCGATTCACCCAATGTCTTGCCCCCGGCGCCGCGCTCGCCTTTTTCCTGGGCCTCGCCGGCAATGCCCTCGCCGACGGCTGCAACAACACCCCCTTCGCCGACTGGCTCCAGGAGGTGAAGCAGGAGGCCGCCGCCAAGGGGATATCCCCGGCGGCGATCCAGAACCTCGACGGCCTGACCTATGACCCCAAGGTCATCGCCATGGACCGCAAGCAGGGCGTCTTCGCCCAGACCTTTCTCACCTTCGCCGGGCGCATGGCCAACAACTACCGCCTGACCAACGGCAAGAAATACATGGATGAGTATGCCGGTCTGTTCAGCAAGCTGGAGGCCGAATTCGGCGTACCGGCCCCCGTCGTCGTCGCCTTCTGGTCCCTGGAGACCGACTTCGGCGCCAACACCGGCAGCTTCGACACCCTGCGTTCCCTCGCCACACTGGCCCATGACTGCCGCCGGCCGGAGAAATTCCGTCCCCAGTTGATCTCCGCCCTGGAGATCATCGAAAAGGGCTACCTGACCCCCGCCGAGATGAAGGGCGCCTGGGCCGGCGAGCTGGGCCAGACCCAGTTCCTGCCCTCCGACTACATTGAAAACGGCGTCGATGGCGACAACGATGGCCGCATCGACCTGCTCAAGAGCAAGCCCGACGTGCTGGCCTCCACCTCCAAGCTGGTCGCCAGCTTCGGCTGGCGCCGTGGCGAGCCCTGGCTGGAAGAGGTTGCGGTGCCCGAGAACCTGCCCTGGGAAAAGGCCGACCTCAAGGTCATGCTGCCGCGCAAGGACTGGGCACGAATGGGCGTGACCCAGGTCGGCGGCGCACCCATCAAGGCGGACGGCCTGGAGGCATCCCTGCTGCTGCCCATGGGCAAGAACGGCCCCGCCTTCCTGGCCTACCAGAACTTCCGCGTCTATACGGAGTGGAACAAATCCCTGGTCTACTGCACCACCGCAGCCTACATGGCCACCCGCATGGCCGGTGCCCCCGCCATGAGCCCCGGCCGCGCCCCCATCGAGACCCTGAGCCTGGAAGACACCAAGCAGTTGCAACAGATCCTCCAGTCCAAGGGCTACGACGTGGGCAAGATCGACGGTGTCCTCGGTGAAGGCAGCCGCGCCGCCGTCCGCGAGGAACAGATCAAGCTCGGCATGCCTGCCGACAGCTATCCCACCAAGGAATTCCTGATCCGTATGGGCGGCACACCCACCCCTGCCGAACCGGCCAAGCCAGCCACCCCGGCAGCGCCCGCTGCCCCGGAGGCAGCCCCGGGAGCGGTTCCGGCCCCCAAGGCCAAGCCCGCCTTGGTACTCTGATACCCAGGACCGCAAAGACGCAGGGATGGCGTCTTTGCGGCTGGAGCTATTTAGCGCCCCAGAACCGGCAATCCCCCTGCAAACTGCAATGAAGCAAACAATGCCGGTCTGCCTTCATCTATGATTCAAAGAATATCCACGAATATTCTGCCTCCGGGCTCCGAACGGGGGACTATAAAATATGCCGAACAGAAGCCACATCCCGCCAGCCAGCTTGGGAAAGAAGGTTTTCACCAGTTTCGCAGCGTTGATTGTGATCATCTCGCTCATCCTGACCTTTGCCTTTTATTGGGAGTTCCATATCCAACTGCGGCAGGACGCCAAGGAGAAGCTACGCGACATCGTCGCGGTCGCCGCGCTTCAGATTGATGCCGAGGCCCACAATGGCTTGACGAAGCCCGAACAAGAGGGCAATCCGGCCTATCTCAGGATTCGCGGCGTCTTGCAGAAGATCCGCGACAGCGTGGCCGGGGTCCGGTTTGTCTATACCCTGGTTCCAGGGCCGGACGGCACAATCATGTTCGTGGTGGACGCGGAGACGAACCCGGCCGATGTCTCGCACCTGGGTGATATCTACGACGACGCGGGGCCAACCCTGGTGGCGAATTTCGCCAAGCTCGACAAACCCCTGGTGGAACAGGAGTTCTACAAGGACAAATGGGGCACCTGGCTTACGGGCTATGCCCCCTTCCATACGAAGGACGGTAAACGCGCCGGTGTTGTCGGCATCGATATTGCCGCCACCGCCATCAAGGCGAGGGAGCGTTATCTGATCCTCACCTCACTGCCGATCCTCGCGGCGGCTGTCTCTGCGATTCTCCTTATCTCATGGGGCATCGGCCGCTGGCTGGCCGGAACCGCCAAATCGGCGCTCGAAGCCCAGCGGCTGAGCGAGGAAAGGGTCCGCAATATTCTCGACCACAGCACCAACCTCTTCTATTCCCACACCCGAGATCACGTCCTGACCTACCTCAGCCCTCAGACCCGGCAATTCCTCGATTGCGAACCCGCAGAGGCGATGAATCAGTGGATGGAATTCACCACGAACAATCCGGACAATCAAAAGGGATACGAGTTGACCCAGAAGGCGATCGATACCGGTCTGCGGCAGCGCCCTTACGAACTGGAGTTGATCGGAAAGAAGGGGCGAAAGATCTGGGTACAGGTGAACGAGGCCCCAGTGACCCGCGATGGCAAAACCCTGGCCATTGTCGGCGCCTTGACCGACATTACCGAAAGCAAGCTGTCCGAACAGGCGCTACAGGAGAAGAGCGCCTACCTGGACAGCATTCTGCGTTCCTCCACGGGGACGGCCATCATCGCCACCGACCTGAATTTCCGCATCACCTATTTCAACCCGGCGGCGGAAAGGATCTTCGGCCACAGTGCCGGGGCGCTGATCGGACAATCAGTCTTGAACACTCTGGCCATCAACGTGAACCCGGTACAGTTCGCCAAGGCAATCGAGGTCCTGAAGCAGGAAGGCGAATACCGCTACACCATCGAACGTGAAGAGAGCGATGTAATCCACTATATCGACGCACGGCTTTCCTCGATCAAGGGCCATGAAGAGACGCTCATCGGTTACATGATGATGTCCGAGGACATCAGCGACCGCAAACGGGACGCGGAGCTGATCGAGCACCAGGCCACCTACGACGCCCTGACCGACCTGCCCAATCGGCGCCTGCTGCTGGACCGGCTGAACCAATCCCTGGCGTACTGCCGGCGGCATAGACAGATGGGCGCGCTGCTGTTTCTCGACCTCGATCAGTTCAAGCACATCAACGACTCCCTGGGCCACCCCGTGGGTGATGCCCTGCTGCGCGAGGTGTCCCTGCGGCTGAAAAAGGGCCTGCGCGAGGAAGACACCTCGGCCCGTCTGGGCGGCGACGAATTCCTGGTGCTCTTCTCCGAACTCAGCGACGACCAATCGAAAGTGGCGCAATACGCCCAAGTGGCGGCGGAAAAGATCCGAGCCCTAGTGTCGCTGCCCTACGCCATCCAAGGTCTCGAACTCCACATCACCCCCAGCATCGGCGTCGCCCTCTTCCCCACGGAAGACGAGAACGCCGACGACGTGGTCAGGCACGCCGACACCGCCATGTACCAGGCCAAGGAGGCAGGCCGCGACACCATCTGTTTCTTCGTCCCCAGCATGCAACAGGCTGCGGAGGAACTGCTGCGGCTGAAAAACGACCTGCGCCAATCCCTGCAACGGCAGGAATTGCAACTGCACTTCCAATCCCAGGTAGACGCAGAGGGTTACGTAGTAGGGATGGAGGCCCTGTTACGCTGGCGGCATCCGCAACGTGGCTTCATCCCCCCCGACAAATTCATACCCGTGGCGGAAGAAACCATGCAGATCCTGGTAATCGGCGAATGGGTACTCGCGACTGCATTGACACAGTTCAAGCAGTGGACGGAATCGATGCCCGATTTACCCCTGCGCGACATCGCCGTCAACGTGAGTCCCTACCAATTCCGACACCCCAACTTCGTTCCCCTCGTCGAACGTGTCCTCCAAGAAACGGGCGCCGACCCTGCCAAGCTGACCCTGGAAATCACCGAAAGTGTCCTGGTCTCCAACCTGGAAGATGCCGCCATGAAGATGAAGGCATTGAAGAATCTGGGGGTTCACTTCGCCATCGACGACTTCGGCACCGGTTACTCCTCGCTAGCCTATCTGAAGCGCCTGCCCCTGGACGAAATCAAGATCGACCGCACCTTCGTCCGCGACATCTCCACCGACCCCGAAGATGCCAGCCTGGTGGAAACCATCATTACCCTCGCGGAAAAACTCGGCCTGCACGTCACCGCCGAAGGCGTCGAAACCGCCGAGCAATTCCAATTCCTGCTGGATAAAAAATGCGACCGGTTCCAAGGCTACTACTTCAGCAAACCCCTACCGGCAGAGGCGTTTGAAAAGATGCTCAACGCCCGCCAGTGACCCAGCCGAGCGCCCTGGGACAGAGGGCGGTCAACATCCGGTGGATCAGCACCAGCAGGGCTATGACCAGCGCCGGAATGAAGAGGTAGCGCAGCAGCATGGTGAAGGCCCCATCCAGCGGTAAGTATTACGTTCCCACGCTCCGCGTGGGAATGCCGCCCACGACGCTCCAGCGTCGCGCTTCGGGACGCAGAGCGTCCGGGGATGCGTTACCACGCGGAGCGTGGTAACGATAAACCGACAGGCCGTAAGCGCGGGGGCGGGGAAGACTTCGTTTGCGCCTTCGCCCTACTCGACCATTCCAACAAATGTTGGAATGTTAGAACTGACCCCCGAATCTATCTTGATAAGTAAGGATGGAATTTGCGTATTTAATAAACTGTCGCCGTTTCTCAAATTCAGCGGTGAGCGAAGCGAGTCCGCTGGAATGCAGAGTTAGGCAAAGGCTGTAACGGGGCAGCGATGTGTTTCCAACCCTCCGCGTCGCTTTGAATTTCAGATTTACGAATCTCTTCGGCCATGCGACGGATGTTGAAGCCGGACGCTTCGGCTAATGCCTCTTTAATTGCTCTTACCTCGGCGATGATTTCGTCATTCATTTTCTTCTCCTAACAGTTCTTCCGGTGTACAGATGAAAGGTAGCAGCAAGCCAATATCTTCCAGATGTGCGGCGATTCGTGCCTGAATAACTGGATTGGCAATGTGGCGGCAGTTCCATGTCAGCAAGAAATCCATGCCGTGAGCGGTAGCGATGGCGATATGTAAAGCATCTTCAGCCGCCTTCTTCGGGACAATGCCCAGAGCCAGCAGTGACTCTGCAATCCCAATGGCCCGTTCGTTGATCGCCAACGACGAAAACTCACGCACCGCGTCCAGTCTGCGTAGAGCGGCAGCCGGATCTCCAGCCCGACATTCTCTGATAACAACATCTGACACAAAACAACGGTAAAGGTTGCGACGATCCCACCACCTCCGGGTGACTAGCTGGTGAGCCGCACCGAGCAAGGAACCACTCTCCCGTGCAGAAAGGTAACTCACGATGGATGTTTCAACGTAGACCGATGGCAGTGGATTTTCCATATTTGCACCTTGAAGAACCGTAGTCTGTTGTTCTGCCATCGCCGTCACACCAGCGCCGACTTTTCGGAAAACGACCCCGGCCCATTTAATTCCGCTTTTAGTTTCGAACTGCCTCCAATGTACGGAACTTCAACCCAAGAGGGTACGGTTCTACTCATTGATGGACGATATTTCTTCGACACCAGCAATCTCAGCGAGCATTCCCATGTAGCTCTTGAGATTTACCTGCAATTCCTTCAACTCTCTTCTAAAAAGAGTGCACTGCTCCCGATCTTTAAATGCCTTCTCTTCAGATAGCATGTGCCAGCGAGCTGTGAAGGGTCGAACTATTTAGTTTAGAACGATGATGGCGATTTTTGCAAATCCTATTGAGTCCTTCCCATATTTTCTCAATATGCCTCTGGTAATGCCAAAGAGGCTGTAAACACTTTCCAAAGCACTAGATTCCATTCCCGAATTATCAGGTAGGGGCTGAGTGGCGATTCTCGTCAGCAACTCTACATACATTTCCCAAGCCGCCTCAGAATCTTTCACTTGAGGCTCCCATTCGGTTTCAACGAACCCAAGGTTGAGTTTCAACCCTTTCATATCCCAGTTTTCAAAAAGTTTTATTATTTTCATAGTTAAAATATCCCAACATGCCAGTGCGATTCTAATCAGGTGATTTTCCTGCTAGCTTGGTCAACCCTTTTCTGGGCAGCTGAGAAATCAAATGGGTCATCTAGAACTAAGTTCATTCCACTCTTATTCTGCTGCTCTAACTCATAAAGGAATGTGGCTACATCTTCACTGGCAATTAATTCTTTGCTTTCACCAATGTGATTTTTATAGCCAATTAATGCAAGGTCAATAGGTGGGGCAGATTTACCAAAGTAGTAAAAATGATTTGATACTAGTACGTTCTCGGCGGATGTATCTCTCTCCATATTTTTTGGATTTGTCGTGCCAACAGAGTTGCTGTGGTGTGAGTCTTCTTGAATCCAAGAGTCGCTCCCTGGCTCTTGATGATATATATTATCCCCCACCATCATTACTAAACTACCGTTCCTCGTCGGCCTCTTTCTTAAGAACCGTGCATCAGACCAATATTCATTGAAAGTTAATATCTCAGAAACTTTCATTAGATAGATACTCTTGCCTGTCGCTTTTAGTCGACATCCACCAACCCCCATAATCCAATCGCCAATCTGTGCATGACGCCATATTTTTGGCTTGCATGTGGCAAGAGTGCAATATCCATGAAATGGATTTGGAGCAAAACCAAAGTCTCGGTCAACGACGTAAATGTAAAGGTAATTGCCCATCGCTTCTAACCTGAATCCGTGACGAAAAAAGGCCTGGCATATATAACGCCATGATTACAAAAGATATTCCAGTAATACCTGACCACCATCTTTGGTTAATGAAGATATTCCGATAACCATGATGGAATCAACTGGTTACAGCGAAGCATCAGGTTTTCGTCACGGATTCAGGGTCTAACAGACTGCATGATCACCGTCTTGCCTTGGGCTTAGGCTGCCGTCAGGATTTTGGAATATCGAGTTGCCGTTAACAGCATTGATTATGCTTTCTGCGTTCCAACCGACCTGCGATGTACCATAACTCTTCAGTGCCTCCGGTAGCTCAACCTTGTCTTTCAGACCTTGCTCATAAACACCCACTATGTTCTTGCCTTGTCTTTGAGCCTCTTTAATCTCCCAGTTTACCCAAGGCCGAGTATGCGTTTCCTTGCCTACGAGAACGCTAACCGTACCGGCCCAAGACATTTTCATTCTGAGCAATCTCTCGATGGTTTTCTCTTTGACAAGTCCCTTATCTAATCTCTCTTGGTTAGCAGGTTTCGCACGAATCGAACTATTACGAATTTCACAACCATTCTTGCTGAGCAAGCTCGTCATCTTATCGACCAAGGCATCATCTTTGTGATGATGGCTAATAAACACGTTTTTTATGCTCATCTCCCCCCCCCCTAGATCATAGATGCGATGGATTACGGAGCCTTACTCGTAGCCATATTTTTTTCAGGCGATACGGTTAATTTATTGGCATCAAGGCGTTTCGTGTCTGAGATTGATTTTTCACTATTCAATGCAATATTCTGTTCCGTGAGCCTATCTACTTTATCCATTAATTGCTTAATCTGATAGCCCGCTACTCCTGTAATTAAAATACCTAATAACGAAGTAATTGCAATAAGGTTTGAAACTTTCGTATCTATTTTGTGGACATCATCTTTGATGTCGCTTTTAAACGATTGGACACTTTCAGAAATTGCTTGTGGCGAGAAAATAGGCCCATGAATAGGGTCTAAGATTTTGAGATTCAATTCGGTTATAGGCTTGTTATTCTTTACTTTCGTTGTTTGACGATCCAAGTCAGCAAGCCACATTAAAAAGAGCGGCATGCCACGTTGAAGTTTTATTGGCGCTGGGCCTGCATTGAAAACAGAAAATACCAGTCGGCCTTTGTATCCTGGGTCAACATGAAACCCGGAGACGTTCACAAGCCCCTTGAATTTTGTTGAGGCCTTCATCGAAATAAACGCAATACATTTATCCGATATGCTAACTTCCTCCTCAGTCAGCAAGAATGCAAACTGTCCAGATGGAATGTTAAAAGCCTCGTCTATCGCTAGCTTTCTTTTGGTATTTTGACTTGGGTTAGGTTCATAATGGTCTGGTGTAATGAATACTTCAGGCCCGACATGCAACGTATACGAGGCGCAGTCAATATTTTCAGCCCCATACCCCCCTGTTGTTATGCAACTCGCCAGCTCTGCTTCAAGTTTTTCTCCACTCCAGAATGGCATTTCCTACCCCCGTTTTTTTGCTAGCCAAAGATTCCAAATGTTGACTAAGGTTTGATTCCCACATGACTCAATTGCCTCACCAATTTCATGTTTCCAGCCTCTTTTCTTTGCTGCATAGGCACAACTGATTAATAATAAATTTTTATACCCCGTTGGCATACTTGAGCTTTCAGCAGAAATAAGGCTGCCAAGTCCTGCTGCCGTTAATTTGTTGGAGGCTAGCAAATGTAATCGACTATACACCGAGCTGATAACCTCGTCCGAATCGTGCTTGCTCAGTGCCAGGTTGTCAGTGTTTTTAACTGATTCGCGGTCGTGATCCAGTGAGTATTGCTCAAGGTCATGAGAGTAAGCATGAAGGCTATCGCTAATTAGGTAGTAGGCTCCTAATTCTAAATTTAACCAGCCTGCTAATATTTCTTGAAGAGTTGTGAATTGGATAATGTTATATGGCATGCCAAGAAACACATCATTGCTTCTCATTACTTGGAGCCACTCAAGTTTATTATTCCGTATTTTTGGCATTGAACAAATATTGCATGGAATATCCGCTGCAGCAGGTTCACCTGTGCTCTTTGGAAAATCAGTTCTAGGGTCCCATAGCTGAATAACGACCTGTCGCGTCTCAGGATTATTTGTTAAAGCTTGGTATGCCGCTTCCAATTGATCCAGGCCAAATTGTTTTTTAATCCTATATCCATATGCGCCATGATATGTATTTCCATTTCCTGCGAATTTCGGCAAACTTGGATTCCAGAAATTCATAAATTCGGCATTGTTATCACCACTTAATATCCAGAAAACTTCAGCTATTGCGAATGCTGGGCTAATTGCAGGGGTTCTTGAAGTAATCCAACGTTGCCTTGGATCAGATATTTGAAAGCTGGCGTGTATTAATTCTTTACTCTCACCCAGCCGAGTCATTTGGATTGCGCTATCCCCATTGATTAGTGTTTCGGCAGCCTTTCGCCAAACGCTATTCGCATCAGAACCTTCAAAAGTGTTAAACATCTGCCGCGCGCCACACAGATATTCGATTATTAATATCCCATTTTGGAGGATACCAGGGCTCTAACTTGTCTAATTTCATTTGGAATGTTTGTTTAATTCGCGTTCTTTTCGATTGCCCCTGTACTTCTGGGAATTTTACCCGCGCATATTTATCTGTCTCACAGAATATGTTTTGGCAATCTATCAATTGCAATTGTCGGCCCCAAAGTGTCTTAAAGTTTATGCCTAGCCTTGCAAACTCTTTCTCCTGTATATCAGCCATCATTTTTATGACATCTTCGGTTGAGTAATCGCCTAAGCTTGTGAAGCATTTCTGTATACCATTTAAAGCGCCAGGCCCAGGCATTACATAACTCGTTTCAGGAAAATTTGTTAACTCGCTGTAATTTACATCTGTTGCGAATTGATAAGCCAAAAAACTCCCAATCATTGGATAGCCTAGCAAGAGCTTATATGCTTTTTCCATCGATGTGCTGTAAAATAATTTTTCCGGAAGGTGATCATCCATCATCATCTGTATTAGCTTTAGGTGCGCTTGGTGCTTTTTGCCTGCCCCAAATACTTTAGCGCCCGATGCCATAATGTATGCGGCGGAGTATATTCTCTTCCCCTCATTCATAGCCCCGCTCAACACCGCGTCATAATCACGGTAATTAAAACTTTCAAATGAAATGTCAGTTAATTTTTCATTCAAAAGCTCCCACGTCTCTATCTTGTTAAATAACTTAAACAGGATAATTCTAAAGAACACTTCGTTATGCTCTTGAGAGCCTTTGTATATTACATTTTTGATTAGATACTGACTGACTCTATCTGAAGCGCGGTATGCATTCGTGAATTTATGCTTTTGTAAGATTGGGTCGTAAGTCCAAGGGCCCAAATCATCATTGAACCTTTTAAAAAAAATGTTCTGCCTTTCTGCTGCCAAATACCAATATGAGTCATAGACAACTGAAGGTATAGGTTTGGTCATTATTCTGGCTTTTACCACGGCATTAAGCTAAACCCACAATGCCGTCTAATTCATGGTGATTAATGATAAAGGCACCTGAATAGCAAGATACTTCAGCTAGGCACGGCGGGCCAAGTTTTGTGGGGCATTTGGGCCGGAATAGGCGAAAAAACGCGCATTCACCGCCCCCCACGCGCCTCCAAAGGCCCCATTTACGACGCTGGCTGAGGTATCTTGCTAATCAGGTAAAGGCATGACAAATAGAAACTCTTTTACAGTTCTTCATTTTAGACATGCCTAAAATTTTGCGGATGAGAGTTAAAGTAATTCCTCAACATTCGCCCAATTCAGATGGCAAGGAACATGCCCGTCACCCCCCTGTCTATGATTCCCCATCATCCTCGTGGTTTCCGTTCCCTGCAACCGGTCACCTGGAGAATCAGAAAAATCCTACAAGGGGCAACATTCCGGACTTGCTGTCTTCCACCCTGCCGGGCAGCCCTTCGCACTGCCGCTGGAGTCACCTCGCAGCAGGTAGATGATGATGTTGTTGGTATCCAGCAACCAGTTCACAACTCATCCATTACCGTGAAAGTCGCGAACCAGAAATGTAGCCCGGATGGAACTGGACAAATCGGCAGGACAGCCGGTTTGCACGCCCGGAGGCTGCGGCAAAGGGATTTGCCGCATGCATCCGGGTAATCCGTGCGCTGAATCCCCGGATTCCGCCAAGCTCCATCCGTATATGGACTCCTCCCGTTTTGCCAGCATTTTTCGTTTTTGGCGGTAGGCTCGACTGCTCACGTATATTCGGCCTTTGTGTTGGGCGCATTCGCCTG
>Ga0208863_1000072_pt1 | contig 131533 bp, 122 predicted proteins | sample RifOxyD3_FD_184040 | JGI IMG/M metagenome (GOLD analysis project Ga0208863, IMG submission 184040) | Soil microbial communities from Rifle, Colorado - Rifle Oxygen_injection D3 (SPAdes) | ecosystem: Environmental > Terrestrial > Deep subsurface > Rock core/Sediment | place: Rifle, Colorado...
CCGCCCAAAGCCAAAACGGCACCCGTAGCGATACTGGTGCCGTTTTGCTGTGCAACCTGAAAATCTTGGCCGCTCCAACCATCACCGTTCGTGAATATCAGTCCATCAAATTGGGTGATCACACTCAGGCAGCGCCACAGCAACGGCAAAGCAACTTGGGCCGCTGCGTTTGGGTGGCTGGTGCTAGTTGGGCCGGAGCCTTACAACAAGGCTTGAACACCAACAAGCGCAGCAACGCAATCAAGCGTTTGCTGTTGGGGTTCACGACGGGATTGGGGCATCAGGTTGAGGTACGGGCGATAGAAGATGGCGTGCATGACCTGATCCTGTCGAAGCCAGAGGCAAGGGAGAAGGTTTTCCAGGAACTGCTGACTTGGCTGGTCCGTGTTGGTGGTGGACAATAAATTTGACCAAACCTCAGCATTCGCACCGCAAGTCATTTGAATTAATCAATCATGCAACACACCCCCGAAGACCTGACACGCATTACTACGCAGACATTGGCGCACTACGACCAGAACGCACAGGGATTCTGGGAGGGCACACGCGATCATGACGTGAGCCAGAACATCCATGCGATGCTGGAACACATCAAGGCGCCTGCGCCACTTGAACTGCTCGACTTTGGCTGTGGCCCAGGACGCGACCTGATGCACCTCAAAGCACTGGGACACCAGGTGACGGGCCTGGAGGGCTCAGCGCAGTTGGCCAACCTGGCACGGGCGCACAGCGGATGCGAGGTGCTGGAACAAAACTTTCTCCAACTGGACTTGCCGTGCGGCCGTTTTGATGGTGTGTTCGCCAATGCCGTGCTCTTTCATATCCCCAGCCAGGCACTCCCGCAGGTTCTCGGTGCACTGCATTTGACCTTGAAGCCCGGCGGTGTGTTGTTTTGTTCAAACCCACACGGTGACGGGCAGGAAGGCTGGCACGGTGACCGTTATGCAGCCTTTCACAATTGGCAGTCATGGCGCAATTACCTGACAGCGACCGGCTTCATCGAGCTCACGCATTACTACCGGCCGAGCGGCTTGCCGCGCGAACAGCAGCCGTGGCTGGCCAGTGTGTGGCGCAAAGGGGGCGAATGACGTAGTTTTTGGCGGCATAATTGGCTGAAGACACCCAGGTTTATGCTGGCATGGTGGCTAATTGGAAGGCGTTCATGGTTTGTTTCTGCATTACGGCGCGCAAGATAAACGCTATTCGTTAGCGATCCAGCCGGTCGTGCCCGGACTCCGTATCGAAGAAACTTGGTTTTTTAGATCGTTGATTTGTATGGATATTTTTGAAGTTTATGCCGCCGCGGCCTTGAACAAGGCTTCCGCCAGCAACAAGCCAAAACGTGCGGCCTAACTCGAACGTTGGGAGTTCATATGGAACTGAATCGCAGACTCCTCAAAGAAGCCGTGGGGAATGGGCTGCTCAGCGAGTTGCAGGCGGATCAGCTCTGGCGCTTTCTGAGCGAGCGAGGACAGGACACCCCGAGCTTCCGCTTCACGCATGTTCTTTACTACCTCGGAGGCTTGATTGCCATCGGCGCAATGAGTTTGTTCATGAATCTTGGGTGGGAACGCTTCGGAGGATGGGGGTTATTCTTCATTGCTCTTGCCTATGCTGGTGTCGGACTTTGGCTCACGGAGTTTTTTCTGAACCGCAGCCACTTGCCGATTCCAGCCGGAATCATGGCGACTTTCGTCGTCGTCCTCACACCCTTGGCAGTCTATGGCTTGCAAGCTGCACTGGGTTGGTGGGCTGAGGGCAAGATTTACCGCGAGTACCACACACACATCGACTGGCGTTGGATGTTTATGGAATTTGCCACGCTTGCAAGCGGTGCGGTCATGCTGTGGCGCTACCGCTTGCCGTTCCTAGTCATGCCCATCGCGGTAACGCTTTGGTACATGAGCATGGACTTGACGCCATTTTTGTTCGGCGAAGCCGACGCGACGTGGGAGCTACGAAAATTCGTGTCGCTGTGGTTTGGACTGCTTATTGCCTTGCTTGCCTTCTGGGTGGACATCCGCACACGACATGAAAAAGACTTTGCATTCTGGCTTTATCTGTTCGGCGTTATTGCGTTTTGGGGCGGTTTGTCTATGATGAGTTCCGACAGCGAGCTGAATAAATTCGTCTATCTGTGCATCAACCTCGTGATGATTGTTGTGGGTGCTATGCTTTCGCGCAGAGTCTTCGCCGTCTTCGGCGGCCTAGGTTCCGCTGGGTATCTTGGCCACTTGGCCTACGATGTGTTCAAGGACAGCATGATGTTTCCGTTCGTTCTGACAATCATCGGCCTTGTGGTTATTTACCTCGGAATAGTCTGGCAGCGTCACGAAGAAGAATTCAGCAACAGGCTGCGCGGGCTGCTCCCACTACACATGAGAGAACTAATTGAGAGACGACATTGAACTCTTTTAATCGCACCCGAAGAAAAACTCCCAACCCGGCAGTCGAGAGGGGCTGCGCCAAAGCGCGCAGCCCCTCACTTTGACGTTGACGACGCCTTGGCGCCGATCATCATGATGGTTCATGGCGGCGGATGGTGCGTGGGGGTGAATGCGGATGCGCGGATTCGTCAGGCGAGTGGCATGCGCCCGGTACTGGGTACGGTGTCGCTTGATGCCGGTGCAATCGACGTCGTCAGACAGATGCCAAACGTTTATCCGTTCCTGAAAACGCGTTACTGATGGCACAGTCTGGAACGACCTTAGGGTGCTAGTCGCATCGCCAAGCGGCTGTGCTCACGAACGAAAAATTATCCCCGAGGCATTTTTGCGTGGAATGCCGTTTACTCGGTGAGTAGCGCCGCGATCATCGAACCCGTGCTTTGGGAAACCGCACAAGCGCAAAACAGAAAAATCCGGCACACTGCGCAAATGACGAAAAGATTTACCACCCAAAGTCACAGGGCACCGGCTGCAAGGCTTGGCGCTACAAAAATTTTGTTTTTTTTGCAGCCTTGTTAGAGTTCCGCCCGAGGAGATCACATGGAACTGGAAGATCAGGTTTTTAATTCACTGCTCAGGTACACCAAAGCCTTGTCAGTTGCGCTGGGTTACCGTGATCTTTTAACACGACTCCACTCCGAGCGTGTGCAAGGTCTTTCTGTCAATATCGGGGAATATTGTGGTCTGTCGCATAAGGAGATCAACGCCCTTACTATCGCCGCTTCGTTCCACGACATAGGCAAGATCGGAATACCCGACTACATTCTGTTGAAGCCGTCTCAACTTGACGAAGCCGAGTGGGAAGTAATGAAACGGCACTCCGAGATCGGAGAAAAAATATTGCTCTCAACAGAACTCGAAGGCTCGCAACAGGCAGCTCTGGTGATTCGCCACCACCACGAGCATTACATCGGGACGGGCTATCCAGATAAACTCTCAGGAAAAAATATTCCGATTTGCTCCCGAATTATCACGATCGCCGACAGCTACGACGCGATGGCCACGACGAGGTCATACCATCACGAGCGAACGCACCTGGAAATCATGGCTATCTTGCATGAAGAAACTGGGAAAAAGCATGACCCAGAACTAATGCCTGTCTTTTGCGAAATTATTGAGTCCAGCAAATTTAGGACGGCAAAAAGCTAACTCTGCGATTCAGGGGACACGCATGAAGCCGCGCGCGCCTGCTCTTGAACGTAGGCCGACATCCGAACATGCGAGAGGAGAATCATGAGCAAAGTATTCGTCAACATTGGACTTAGCCTTGATGGCTACGTGGCACCGGATGGCATGACCATGGGCAAGCCTGAGTACAAGAACTGGGGTGCCAAGTGGGGTGCGCTGATGGCCTGGATCCTCAATCAACAGTACTTTCGCGAGAACCTCAAGCTCGGACCAGGGGGTGAGACCGGTCCGGTCAATGACCTGCTTCGCAACACCACGGAGCGCATCGGTGCCAACGTCATGGGCAAGCGAATGTTCGACCAAGGCGAGGTCGCCTGGCCAGAGGAGGCTCCGTTTCACACACCGGTATACGTTCTTACCCATGAGAAACGCGAACCCTGGGTGCGCCCCGGTGGGACGACCTTTTACTTCATCAATGACGGGCCGGCGCGTGCCCTGGCGCTGGCTCGGGAATCCGCAGGCAGTCGTGATATTCGTATCGCGGGTGGGGCGGATGTGATCCAGCAGTACCTGAACCTGGGTGTCGTCGACGAGCTGGAAATCGCCCTGGCACCCGTGTTGTTCGGCGGCGGGCGGCGTCTCTTCGAGAACCTGCGCGAGCCCGGGCCGCAGTTTCGCATTGACAAAATGCTCCATAGTCCGGCAGCTACCCACATTCGCTATGTGCATGAGTAAGGTCGGCTTGCAGATGTCGTCTGCTTAGCTTGAAGGTTGAACGTCTGCAGTCTGGAAATTTAAAAATCGGCTTCGGGCCTTGTGCTGCCTGAATCGGCCAGACATCAATTGACATCCACGTCTTTCGCTTCACGACATCGCAAGATGCATCCGCCCTGAGAATGTTAGCATCGCCAATCAACCAGACGACAGGACAAAATGGGCAAGATCGAAGACACATTTGCCATGCTTGCTACCGACAACGCGCCGGGGCAAGAGGGACGACAAAAGGCGGCCGATCTGGGGCCTTTGCTGCGCGGCGGCCCGCTTGAAGGCAGGCCGGTTGATTTTTCGCATGGCGATGTCAATGCGTTCGAACCCACCCCTGGCGCATTTGAGACCTTTGTCGCGGGTGTCGAAGCCGGTGCCGACCAGGCCTATACCGAATACCGCGGCAAGAAAAACATCCGCGACCTTCTTGCCGCCAAACTCGCCGAGTTCACCGGCGCACCGGTCTCGTCTGACGATGGGCTGATCATCACCCCGGGTACCCAGGGCGCGCTTTTTCTGGCCATCGCCTCCACTGTGTCGGCAGGCGACAAGGTGGCGATTGTGCAACCCGACTATTTCGCCAACCGCAAGCTGGTTCAATTTTTCGGCGCCGAGATCGCGCCCGTCAAGCTGGACTACCTTGCCGCAAGCGACCATGCGGGCCTCGATTTGGGGCAGTTGGAAGAGGCTTTCAAAGCCGGGGCCAGGGTGTTTGTTTTCTCCAACCCCAACAACCCGGCGGGTGTGATTTACGCTGAGAGTGAAATTAACGCCATTGCGCGTTTGGCACAGGCTTACGGCGCCACCGTGATTGTTGACCAGCTCTATTCCCGGCTGCTTTATCCGGGCAGCCACTACACGCATTTACGGGCCAACCCGCATGCCCCCGACAACCTGATCACCATCATCGGCCCCTCCAAGACGGAATCGCTTAGCGGGTACCGCGTGGGTGTGGCCTTTGGCTCGGCGGCGCTGATTGACCGGATGGAAAAGCTGCAGGCCATCGTCTCCTTGCGGGCCGGGGGCTACAGCCAGTCGGTGCTGCGGACATGGTTTGCCGAGCCCGCTGGCTGGCTGCAGGAACGCATTGCCCTGCATCAGGTAATCCGCGACGCCTTGCTGGCCAGGCTCCGTGCGGTGGATGGGCTGGCTGCCCGCACCCCGCAAGCGGGCAGCTATTTGTTTCCGCGCCTGCCCGAACTGGCCGTGCCGACCCAGACCTTTGTCACTGTGCTGCGCCATCAGGCCGGTGTGACGGTTACCCCCGGGGCGGAGTTTGGCCCCCATTCCATTAACAGCATCCGCTTTAACTTTTCGCAAGACCGTGAGGCGGCGGTTCAGGCGGTCGAGCGCACCTGTGCCCTGATCGAGCGGTACCGGACATGACGCGCTGGTATTTCTACGCAGTCAGCTAACACGCCCGGTAACACCATCATGGTTGGTAGCGGTGCGAAGCAAGTCATGCGGCACCCAGCGGCCACCCAACTGGATCAAGCCAAAGTCCGCTGCCCCAACCACTCGCGCAAGGCATCGTTCATCCGGGCCTGCCAGCCTGGGCCGGTGGCTTTGAAGGCGGCAAGCACATCTGGGCTGTAGCGCACCGTCACGGCTTGCTTGGTGTCGGCCTTGCGCGTACCTACCGGGCGACCACGGGTTTTGTATTCAGCGATCATTTCAGGGGTATGTACCGCGGCAAATTCGCCACGCTTGGCCTGCCGGATGGACTCGGCTACATCGTTCGCAAACGCCAACATTTCAGCGTCCATTTTTACTTCAGCCATCGTAGGCCTCCTTCCACATTTTCAAAATTGCTATGGGCATGTTGTCAAACTTGGCCTTGGCATAGGTTGCCACCAAAATCACGACCCCGCTGGGGAGCCGATTGAAATAAATCACGCGCGACCCACCACGTTTACCCATCCCGCTGCGCACCCAGCGTACTTTTCGCAAGTCACCCGTACCAGGAATCACATTACCCGCCAGCGGTGTGGTGCTGATGAACGTGACAAACTCAGCCAACTCAGCCAACTCAGCCAACTCAGCCAACTCAGCCTCATCCATCACACCACGAACCATGCGCTGGAAAATTGGTGTTTCGATGACGGTGTACATGATTTAATTGTAACTTCAAATAATTAAATAGTCGAGGTTGCTGCGGGATCAACCGGCCTTAGTCCTTTGCCCCATTTTTGCTGACGATGTCAGCGTCCGTGCCATGAAAACCCAACACTGAGCCCGCGCCGTGGCTGGCTGGGCTACACGCCGCCTTGCCGCAAGCACAAGCGACCGTTTGGCAGCCGGGTGCACCAGTGGCTGACGTGGCGGTGGTCTGGCAGCCGCCACAGGTGTTTTTTGATGAACAACCGTAACTTAAAGCGGCGGATTCAAGTCCGAAGTGCATCCGGCTGGTTGCAACGACGCTACCGATCAGTATTTTTGAATCAGCCGGTCCGGGTGGCGGCAAAACGCTGTTCCATCTCGCGACGCATTTGTTTGCGCAGTTCAGCGGCGGCATGACGGCGCAGCTCGTCAGGGGTGGTGGCTTGCAGCGGCGTCACATGGGCTGGTTTTTTGTCATCGTCGACCGCCACCATGGTGAAAAAGCAACTGTTGACGTGGCGCACCACGCGGTTCTGGATGTTCTCGGCAATCACCTTGATGCCGATTTCCATCGACGAAGAACCCGTGTGGTTCACCGACGACAAAAACGTGACCAGTTCACCGACATGGATGGGTTGGCGAAACATCACCTGATCGACGCTGAGTGTGACCACATAACGCCCGGCGTAACGGCTGGCGCAGGCAAAAGCCACCTGGTCCAGCAGTTTCAGAATGGTGCCGCCATGCACGTTGCCGGAAAAATTGGCGGTGTCAGGGGTCATTAGCACCGTCATCGACAGTTGGTGAATGGGTAAATCCATGGGCAGTGGCTCCGGTTACAGGCGCAGCGCGAGCGCCAGGGGGATGAAAATAGCGCCAGGGCATTGCCGATGATGACAATGCTGGCCGACCTTGTCGGTTTCTTGTCGGCGGCGTTCAGCAATGATAAAGCGCAATATCACTCAGGCTGACAAAAAACCCGGCGCCCGCTGCCGCCAGCAAAGGTTCGCACCAGCGCATCGACGTATGGGCGCCCAATTATTTCCAGTTTTTGGGCAGTCCAGCCAGTGGGGTCATGCCATAGACCGGCTCACCCGGCAGACCGGCCATCAAGGGCGCGCGTGCAGCGATGAGTTTTTCGAGGTCGACACCGGTGTTGATGCCCATGGCTTCGAACATGAAGACCAGGTCTTCGGTGACCACGTTGCCGGAGGCGCCCGGCGCATAAGGGCAGCCACCCAGGCCGCCCAGCGATGCGTCAAAGGTGCGCACCCCCACGTCATAGGCAGCCAGGCAATTGGCCAGGCCCAGGCCGCGTGTGTTGTGCATGTGAGCCGCACCGGTCTTGTCGCCAATGGCAGCGCGTACCTTGTTGAACAGGCGGCGCACTTGCGCCGGGTTGGCCATGCCGGTGGTGTCGGACAAACCGGCTTCGTCGACGCCGGCAGCCACGACTTGCTCGGCCATCCAGACCACGTCGTCATCGGTCACTTCACCCTGAATGGTGCAGCCAAAGGCGGTGGACAAACCGGCTTCGATCTTGACCCCCGGCGCGATGGCGTCGCGCAGGCGCACGATGGCGCGCACTTCTTCGACCATGTCTTTGCGGCTCTTGCGGACATTGGCCAGGGAATGCGCCTCGCTGGCCGAGCACGGGATGGTGAGCTTGTGCACGCCCGATTTGAGCGCCGCTTCGGCACCGCGCAAATTGGGCACCAGCGCCATCACCGTCACGCCGGGGTATTGCAAGGCATGTTTGACGACCTCGGCCGCATCGGCCATTTGCGGCAGCAATTTGGCGGGTACGAACGAGCAGACTTCGATCTCGCTCAGGCCGGCCGCCACCAGGGCGTCGATCCAGCGGAATTTGTCTGCGGTGGGCATGGTGGCTTTGACAGACTGCAGGCCGTCGCGCGGACCGACTTCAGAGATCAGGACGTCGGCAGATGTGGAGGTGTTCATGGGCTGGTTTTTAATGGGTTAAACGGACAATTGCGCCGCTTCGCGCAACGCGTCGGGTGTGGGCACCGGGTAGCCAAAATACTCCAGGTACGCGGGAATCTGCTCATAAAGCATGTCGGCCCCCATCTGGATGCGGCACCCGCGCGCCTGTGCGGCTTTCAAAAACGCCGTCATGTCGGTCTTCATGACCACTTCCCCAACAAAGGTGGCAGCGTCAACCCGTGACATATCGACGGGCAGGGGGTCGCCGTCTTTCATGCCCATCGGGGTGGCGTTGACCAGCAGTTCGTAGCCGGCCGGATCGTTCGAGCCGGTACGGATGGTCATGCTGGGGTAATGCCGCATCAAGCGGTTGGCCAGGCCCTTGGCGGAGGCATCATTCACGTCAAACAAGTCCATCGCCAGCACACCGGCAGCGGCCAGTGATGCGGCAATAGCACAACCGACGCCGCCCGTACCCACAACCAGGGTCCGCTGGCCTTTGGGGTCGAACCCCTTGCGTTTGAGGCCACGCACAAAACCCTCGCCATCGAACATTTCGCCCTGCAAGCGGCCATCGGGCAAACGACGCACTGCGTTGCACGAACCCGCTATGGCCGCAGTGGGCAACACCTCGTCGACCATGCCCACCGTTGACACTTTGTGCGGCATGGTGATGAGTGCGCCACGAATATTGCCCAGATGAAAAATCGAGCGCAAGAAACGCGGATAGGGTTCAATCTGGCACGACATCGGCACCACGATGGCATTGATACCGACCTTGGCAAACCAGGGGTTGTATATCAGCGGTGCCCGAAAGGCATAGGTGGGGTAGCCGATGTGGGCGATGAGCTCGGTATTGCCGTCTATTTTCATTTTTATTAGCGCATTTTGGCCAATTCTGCCTGGACTTCCTTGACGGTCTCGTCGCCCACGTTGGCGCTGAACTGGGCAATTACCGGCTTCATCTTGTCACGCAGTTTGGCCACTTCAGCTGGTGCAAATTCCGACACGGTCATGCCATTTTTCTTCAGCAACGCCATGTTGACGGCCACGGCGGCACGCGCCTGCTCGCGCTGGTACTTGGTCGCCTCATTTGCCGAGTCGTCCAGAATCTTGCGCTCGGCTGGGCTCAGAGCGTCCCAGATTTTTTTGCTGAAGATCACCGACTGCGGGTTGTACTGGTGGTTGGTCATCGTCATGTACTTTTGCACTTCCCAGAACTTGCTGGTGGCAATCACCGACACCGGGTTTTCCTGACCGTCAATGGCTTTTTGCTCGAGTGCGCTGTACACCTCGGGGAAGGGCAGTGGTGTCGGGTTGGCACCCAGCGCCTTGACCCAGGCCACGTTGATCGGGTTCGGGATCACGCGCAGCTTCAGGCCTTCTATGTCTTCGACCTTGACCAATGGACGCTTGCTGTTGGTGATCTCACGGTAACCGAGTTCCCAGTAGGCCAAGCCGACCAGGCCCTTGGCTTCAAGTTTCTGGTGCAGCTTCTTGCCCACCGGGCCGTCCACCAGCGCGTCAGATTCATTGCTGTTGGCAAACAGGAACGGAAAGTCAAAAATAGCCAGTTCCTTGGCCACACTGGCCAGAATACCGGTGTTCATGACAGCCATTTCCAGCGTGCCGCCCTGAATGGCGGACACATTGGCCTGGTCGCTGCCGAGCACACCACCAACAAACATTTTGACCTGCATCTTGCCGCCGGACTTGGCCGCTACCAGTTCCGAGAATTTTTTCATGCCGGCTACCGACGGGTGCTCGCCAGCGCCATTGGTGGCGAATTTGAAGGTGTGCTCTTTGATGTCCTGAGCAGAAGCCATGCCAAAAGCGGCCAGCGCCACGGCGGCGACGAGGGATTTAAGGACGAGTCGTTTCATGTGTGTCTCCATCTACAGTGCAATCGGGACGCCGTTGAAAGGGTTGTAGCGGCGGCGTGCCCAGCACCACAACAACCCGAAAAAATCATTTGTAGAAGAAGTTCATGGGTGCAATGACTATTTGCGGGAAAGCCACCAGCAGGAACAAAACAATCACGTCGGCAATCAGGAACGGCATCACACCACGGGCCACCTGGTCCATCTTCATCTTGCCGACACCGGCCACCACATTGAGCACCGTGCCCACCGGCGGTGTCACCAGGCCAATCACGCCCACCATCACAAACAGCACGCCAAAGTACACCGGGTCAATGCCTGCGGCCTTGACCACCGGCACCATCACCGGCGCCAGAATCAGGATGGTCGGCGTCAGGTCCATCACCATGCCGACCAGCAGCAGCACCAGCATCAAAATGCACAGCAAGGTGGTTGGGCTTTGCATGAAGGGCTCAAGAATGACGATGAGTTGTCCCGGCAGGTCGGCCACGGCGATCAACCAGGCACTGACGGCGGCAGCGGCCACCATGAACATGATGATCGAGGTGGTTTTGGCCGAAGCGGCAAATACCTCGTACAACTGCTTCAGGCTCAGCTCGCGGTACACCACGGTCGCCACAAAGAAGGCATAGACGGCAGCCACCACGGCGGCTTCAGTTGGCGTGAAGACACCAAATTTCAGGCCCACCAAGACAATGAGTGGTAACACCAGTGCCCAGGTGGAGTCGCGAAAGGCCTTGAACAGGGTGGCACGGGTGGCCCTGGGCGGGGTCACCACGGCCTCGGCGCGTGCGGTCAGCCACCAGGCTATTGCGCAGGCGATGCCCATCATGAGGCCGGGCACGATACCCGCCAGAAACAACTTGCCGATGGACACGTTGGCGGTCACACCAAAGATCACGAACGGGATCGACGGTGGAATGATTGGCGCAATGATGCCGGCCGAGGCAATCAGGCCGCCAGAGCGCGCCTTCTGGTGGCCAGCGCGCACCATCATGGGCAGCAGCAAGGCGGTTAGCGCGGCGGTATCCGCCACCGCCGAGCCCGACAGTGAGGCCATCAGACAGGCGGCGATGATGACCACATAACCGAGGCCGCCCCGCACATGGCCCACCAGCGCAATGGCCAGGTCCACAATGCGCCGCGACAAACCACCCACATTCATGATTTCACCGGCCAGCATGAAGAAAGGCACGGCCAGCAACGGAAAGCTGTTGGCGCCCTCCAACACGTTTTGCGCCAGAATCTGCGCGTCAAAATTACCCAGGTGCACCATCAGTGCAACACCGGAAAGCAGCAGGGAATAAGCAATCGGAATACCGAGCGCAACTGCGCCGATTAAGGCAACCAGAAATATGGCAATGGTCATTGCGTGCTCCGTATCAAAGGCGGGTAGCCGACTTGCCAGCCTGCTGTTCCGCGGCACGTGCATCGGCTTCAAACTGCGCCAGCTCAGCGGCGTGGTGCGCTTTGCGGGTCTGTACCGGGGTGAGTTGGCCGCGCAGCGTGAACCACATGTCACTGAGCAGCATGAGCCCGGTGGAAACCGCAAACACCACACCCGTGCTGTAAACCCAGGCCATGGAGTATTCGGTTACGGGTGCCAGTACCTCCCAATTGATCTTGGTTTGCGCCAGACTGCCAGAGAATATCAGCCAGGTCACCCACAGCATCAGCAACTGACCGACTACGATGGTCACTTTTTTCAGCTTGGGTGGCAGCAGATCCACCACCATGTCGCTTCCCATGTGAGCCTGCTCATGCACCGCAACGCTGGCCCCCAGGAAGATCAGCCACAGGAACAACCAGCGGGACAACTCTTCGGATACCGAAATGCCGGAGTTAAACGCGTAGCGCATCACCACGTTGCCAAACACCATCAACACCATGAGCACCAGGCAGATGACGATGATCGCCGTCAGCAACTGGCAGTAGCGCCCAATTAATTTTTGAACCATGGTTGTCTTTATAAAATCCGGATGCATTAATGTACTAACCAGTTAGTTTTTGAAAATTGGGGTTTACCCTAGGCTATAAAAATACCTGGGGAGGCGGCTGACTGAACGTCAGGCGCGCATGTAGCGCAGCACCATCTCGATGACGTTGTTGCGTCGGGTGGTGATGGCGTTGGTCACGGCTGGGTCCTGCTTGAAGATCAGGCCAAAGGTGTGCTTGTTGGAGACATTAAAAAACGTCAGCGCGGAGATGGATGCATGAATGTCCACCGGGTCGAGCCCGGCGCGAAACACCCCCGACACCACGCCCCGCTCGTACAACTCCTGGATCGCTGCAATGGCCGGCACATTGAGGTCCTGAATACTTTTGCTTTGCGACAGGTAAGCCCCGCGCTGCATGTTTTCCGACATCACCAAGCGAATGAAGTTCTCGTTGCTGTGGTGATGGTCGAAGGTAAAGCTGACCAGCTTTTGCAGTGCTTCCACAGGCGGCAGATCGGCCAGATGCAAGCCTGATTCGATGCTGCGCATGCGTCGGTACATGTCCTCCAGCACGGCACGGTACAGACCTTCCTTGCTGCTGAAGTAGTAGTAAATCATGCGCTTGCTGGTTTTCGTAGCCGCTGCAATTTCGTCTATGCGGGCGCCGTCCAGCCCCTTCTCGGCGAACTCGACCGTGGCCACGTCCAGAATGCCCGCCATGGTGCGCTCAGGGTCGTTGGTGCGGGTGGGCGCCCGTGCCGAGGCTTTGGCTTTGACTGTTTTGCTTTTCTGCGCCTTGTTTAAGGGCAAATGGACAACTTGGTTCATCTGCAAAGTATAGGACAGTGCTTTGCGTGCCAGGTCGCACGCCTCAGCACAGGAAAAGTGGCTCGCCTAAATCAGCGCTTCAGCGTCTGTGGCCGCCTCGCACAGCAGGTCAACGGTAAAGACGGCGCCCGGTGAGTCCTCGCCCCGGTCGCGCCGGTTGCCGGCCCGGATGCCGCCTCCGTAGCGCTCCACCAGTCCCACGCTGATCCACAGGCCCAGGCCATTGCCGTCGTTTTTGGTGGTGTAGAAGGGGCTGAAAACGCGCTCCAGGGTGGCCAGGCTCAGTCCCGCACCGGTGTCACACACCTCAATCAGAACACCCGAGCGACCTTGTGCGTCGGTCTGGTCGACCGTGCGCAGCACCAATACACCGCCCTCGGGCATGGCCTGGATGGCGTTGATCATCAGGTTGATCAGCACCTGCTGCAACTCCTGGCGGTTGATGTGAACCGCTTGGCTGGCCTGCCAGTGGCGCTGCACGCGGATGTGGGTGTGGTTTAACAAGTGTTCCACCAGCACCAGGGAGCTCGCCAGGGCGTCGTTCACATTCACGGCTTCGACATAACCGGCGTAATCATTGGGGCGGGCGTACTGCAGCAACTGGGTCACGATCAGGCGCATGCGTTCAATCTGCTGGTCCATCAGCTTGAGTTCGGGGGCGATGGGTAGCGCCTGCTGACCCAGCGTTTCGCGCACCAGGTCCAGGTTGCCTTGCATCACGGCAATGGGGTTGTTGATTTCGTGCGCCACACTGGCGGTGAGCTGGCCAATGGCTGCCAGCTTTTCCGATTTCACCAGCTGCGCCTGCGCTTGCGCCAGGGACTGGTGACTTTCGGCCAGCGCCCGGGTGCGCTCGGTCACCTTGGCATCGAGCTCCTGACCCCAGTGCTGAAGGGTACGGGTTTTGTCATCCACGGCCACCAGCAATTGATCCAGATGGTTGGCCAGCGCCCCGAGTTCGTCCTGTTGCGGCAACGCCCCCACGCGTGCCGCTGCGTCGCCGTCCTGCACCTGCTGCATGGTGCGGTTCATGAGCTCCACCGGTTGAAAAATGCTGCGCGCCCAGCGCAGCGACAGCCAGGCCGCCAGTACCATGGCGACCGCAAAGATGCCGACGATGAGCCCCAGGATGCCGTATTTGGTCTGGCGAAACGGCGATTCCAGGTAACCCACGTAGAGCATGCCGACGCGCACGCCCTGGCCATTGTGCAGCGGCTCGTAGGCCGAGACATACCAGTCGTTGACCACAAAGGCCCGGTCCAGCCAGGTCTCGCCACGCACCAGCACCGCCTCGCGTACGGCCTGTGACACGCGGGTACCTATGGCGCGGCGGTCTTGAAACAGGCGCACATTGGTGGTCACCCGCACATCGTCCAGAAACAGGGTGGCGGTGCCGACGCTGCCCAGTGGCAAGGAGCCTTCGGGGTAGACGATGTGGTTGATGTGGTCGATCAGGGCCAGGTTCTGATTGAGCAGCACACCCGCGCGCAACCACGCCAGTGGCTTGCCCTGCGCGTCGGTGACGGCATGGCTGGCCAGCATCACCAGCGCCTGGTCCTCAACGCTGCGGGTGCTGGGTGCAGCGCTCTGGGTGGGAATCAGTGGGATGTTCAGGCGCGGCGCCAGGTGCGGTGCCAGCGCCAGCAAATTGGACTGGTTGAGCAATTGCAGCTGTGCATTTGGGGCGCCTGGTCGATGATCGGGTGTCAGGTCGGGCGACGCCATTGGTGTGCCTGTGCCTGTCGATGCGCTGGCGGTGTCCTGCCAGCTGGCGCTGAGAAGTTGCCCGTCGAGTGCATACAAATTGACAAAGTCAAAACCCAGCCGCTGTCGCGCTTGTGCCAGTTCCTGCTGGAATGCCAGGGGCTCTTGGGCGGCCAGCTCCAGGTGCAGGCTATGCGAATTGGCCAGCGCCTGGGTGCCGGTGCCCACTTCAGCCAGCACCTGACCAAAGTAGCCGCGTGCCACCGCCAGGTCGCTGCGCACTTTGGTGATCAGCAAGCGGTCATAGGCCGAGCTGCCCCAGAGCATCAGCGCGGCCACCAGCATGGGCAAGACCACAACGAGCGGCAGCAAGGACAACGCCATCAGCTTGTGGCGCACCGACAAATGCTGCCAGCGCAGACGCAGCCCTCGTGCGCTCAAGCGCCGGCCCATTCGGCGCAGCGGCGCTCCAGCGTGCGCCTTGAAATGCCCAGCAATTGCGCAGCGTGGCTCTTGTCGCCCTGTACGCTGTCGAGCACCGACTGGATGTGCTGCTTTTCCAGGCTTTGCAGGTTAGTGGTGGCGCTCTGGCTGGCCAGGGGACGGCGCACGGCGGCATCGTAAAGGGCCGACACGTTGAGCTCGCCCAGAATCAGCGAGCGTTCGATCAGGTTGCGCAGTTCGCGGGCGTTGCCAGGCCAGTCGTACTGCATCAGGTAGTCCATTTGCGTCGCGCTGATGCGCAAGGGCGCCACGCCCATACGCTGTGCCAGTTGCGCGTTGAAGTGGGCAACCAGCTCGGTGACGTCTTGCCTGCGCTCACGTAGCGGCGCCATCGTGATGTCGACCACCTGCAGCCGGTAATACAGGTCCTTGCGAAAACGCCCGGCGGCTACTTCATTCTTGAGGGTGCGGTTGCTGGCGGCCATGATGCGCACATTCACTGGCACCAGCTGGCTGCTGCCCACCGGACGAATGTGCAGGTCTTCCAGCGCCCGCAACAGTGACGCCTGGACGGCCAGCGGCAGTTCGGCCACTTCGTCCAGAAACAAGGTGCCGCCCTGGGCGTAGTAGAACAGGCCGTCACGCGCGTGCTGTGCGCCTTTGACGGCGCTTTTGGCATAGCCAAACAGGCTGCCCTCCATGAGATCGGGGGACATGCTGGCGCAGTTGACAGGTACAAACGGGCCGCGCTGGCGTGGGCTCATCTGGTGCAGGGCGCGCGCCACCATTTCTTTGCCGGTGCCCGATTCGCCTTGTAGCAGCACCGTGCTGTCGACCATGGCCACCCGGGCCAGCGACTCGCGCAGCGCCTGCATAAAGCTTGAGTGGCCAATCAGGCCGGTGCTGGTGTCGATTTGCCGGGACAGGGTGTGCCTGAGTACAAAATTTTCCCGCGCTAATCTGGCACATTCAAAGCAGTGCTTGATGGCATTCAAAATCTGCGGTACCCGAAATGGTTTGAGGATGAAGTCGGAGGCGCCTGCGCGCAAGGCGTCTATGGCGGTTTCCAGGTCGGCAAACGCGGTGATCAAAATGACATGGCCCCGGAAACCCTGTTCCCGCAGCGATTGCAGCCAGGCCACGCCACTTTGCCCAGGCAGCGAAATGTCCAGAATGATCAGGTCCACATGCTGCTGTTGCAGGCATTGCGCGCCTTCTTCGGCGCTGCTGGCCACATGCACTTGGTGGCAGCGGGGGGCCAGGCTTTTGAGCAGGAAGTTGCGCATGCCGGGCTCATCGTCAACGACCAAAATGGACCAGTCCGGCCAGCCCTCAGGGTGTGTGGCGGGCGTTGAGTCAGACCGTGTGGGCGCAGGAATAGTCGTCATGGGGTGGCCGAATTCTAGCGATGGACCTGACTAAATTAGTCAGGAATAAATATTTTCTGTCCTGGTTGAGCGTCGTGGCCACCGTGGCAGCGTTGCCTGTGCCGCCGACCAACCGCTGTGGCCTTGTGACAATTTGTCGCAAACCGTATGACAACTTGGCGTGCCAAGTGCAGGGTTCACACTTCGCCATGATGCTGCAGGAATCAAATGCCATCGCGGGCAATGGCGCTGCTCCCGCAGGGAGCCTGGCAGCTTGTGGGAGGCCCGCCCTCGGGCTTTTCATGGCATGTAATCTGCTTAGGCGCGGGCGGGGCATCACAGCCATGCCATTGGCCGGAGCGCGCAGCGCGTGTGGCCCCTGACGCCCCGGAGACAGCGCTTGGGTTTACCCCCTTGAACAAAGGCACGCTTGTTGTTAGATTTAACACTATCAAGGATATGTTCTTGCCTTCATAAGCATTTCACCTGAGGAGACTTTTTATGCCTTCATCCCCCTCCAGACCGTCGCGGCGCACCCTGTTTGCCGGTGTCGGCACCGCCGGTGCACTGGCTGTTGCCGTGAGTGTTTTGCCTTCAGTCAAGGCGCTGCCTGAAGCCAGCGTATCGCTGCCCCGGCCCAAGCCTGAAAAGGGTGGCGGCTACGCGTTAAGCGAGCACGTCAAGCACTATTACCAGACCGCGCGGGTTTAATTGGTTGGGGTCAGAGCACGTCGCTTCGCGAGTGGTCTGACCCACAAAGATTTAATTAGTTGGGGTCAGAGCACGTCGCTTCGCGAGTGGTCTGACCCACAAAGGTTCAGATATTTTTTTCGGAGACTCCCATGCTGTTAACCAAGAAATCTGGTGCCCCTGGTGTGGCGCGCTCAACGTTCGTTCACAGTCTGCGCCGTGGTCTGTCACAGGCGCTGCCGACCATGGATCGGCGCGCCTTTTTGCGCCGCTCGGGTCTGGGCGTGGGCGTCGGCTTGGCGGCGTCACAGCTGACGCTGGTGAAAAAGGCCGGTGCGGCCACCGGCAATGTGGCGGTGGGCGAGGGCAAGATCGAAATCAAGCGCACCGTGTGCACCCACTGCTCGGTGGGTTGTGCGGTGGATGCGGTGGTTGAAAACGGTGTCTGGGTGCGCCAGGAGCCGGTGTTTGATTCGCCCATCAATCTCGGTGCGCATTGCGCCAAGGGCGCGGCCCTGCGTGAGCACGGCCATGGCGAGTTCCGCCTGCGCTACCCCATGAAGCTGGTCAACGGCAAGTACCAGCGCATCAGCTGGGACACCGCGCTGAACGAGATCAGCGGCAAAATGCTGGAGCTCAAGAAAGCCAGCGGCCCGGACAGCGTTTATTTTGTCGGATCAAGCAAACACAACAACGAACAGTCGTATTTGCTGCGCAAGTTTGTCAGCTTCTGGGGCACCAACAACTGTGACCACCAGGCGCGCATCTGCCACAGCACCACGGTGGCCGGGGTGGCCAACACCTGGGGTTATGGCGCCATGACCAATTCGTACAACGACATGCAAAACAGCAAGTGTGCGTTGTACATCGGCTCCAACGCGGCCGAGGCGCACCCGGTGAGCCTGCTGCACATGCTGCACGCCAAGGAAACGGGTACCAAGATGATCGTGGTGGACCCGCGCTTTACCCGCACGGCGGCCAAGTCTGATGAATACGTGCGCATCCGCTCGGGCTCCGACATTGCCTTTTTGTTTGGCGTGTTGTACCACGTGTTCAACAACGGCTGGGAAGACAAACAGTACATCAATGACCGGGTCTATGGCATGGACAAGGTCAAGGCCGAGGTGATGTCACAGTGGACCCCCGACAAGGTCGAAGAGGTCTGCGGTGTCAAGGAAGAGCAGGTTCTGCGCGTGGCCCGCATGATGGCCGAGAACCGTCCCAGCACGTTGGTCTGGTGCATGGGTCAAACCCAGCACACCATCGGCAACGCCATGGTGCGCGCCTCGTGTATTTTGCAGCTGGCACTGGGCAACGTGGGCAAGAGTGGTGGCGGTACCAACATCTTCCGCGGTCACGACAACGTGCAGGGCGCCACCGACGTTGGCCCCAACCCTGATTCGCTGCCTGGCTATTACGGCATTGTCGAAGGTTCCTGGAAACACTTTGCCAAGGTCTGGGGGGTTGACTTTGAGTGGATCAAAAAGCAGTTTGCCACCCCGGCGATGATGAGCAAGCCGGGTATCACGGTGTCGCGCTGGATCGACGGTGTGCTGGAGAAAAACGAGCTGATCGACCAGGACAGCAACTTGCGCGGTGTCTTCTATTGGGGCCATGCGCCCAATTCACAGACCCGCGGCCTGGAAATGAAACGCGCCATGGACAAGCTGGACTTGCTGGTGGTGGTTGACCCGTACCCATCGGCCACCGCGGCCATGGCCGCCATGCCCGGCAAACCCGAAGATTTGAACCCGAACCGCGCAGTCTATTTGCTGCCAGCGGCCACCCAGTTCGAAACCAGTGGTTCGGTCACGGCCTCGAACCGTTCACTGCAATGGCGTGAAAAAGTGATCGAGCCTTTGTGGGAAAGCCGTTCCGACCACATGATCATGCAGCAATTCGCCGACAAGCTCGGCTTTGGCAAGGAGCTGTCGGTCAATTACAAAATGCAAAAGGTCAACGGCATGGACGAGCCAGTGCCGGAAGACATCCTGCGCGAAATCAACAAGGGGACCTGGACCATCGGTTACACCGGCCAGAGCCCGGAGCGCCTGAAGGCGCATATGCGCAATATGCATTTGTTTGACGTGAAAACCTTGCGCGCCAAAGGTGGTAAGGACAAGGAAACCGGCTACGACTTCACTGGCGATTATTTTGGCTTGCCCTGGCCCTGCTATGGCACGCCCGAGCTCAAACACCCGGGTTCACCCAACCTGTACGACACCTCCAAACACGTGATGGACGGCGGCGGTAACTTCCGTGCCAACTTTGGGGTTGAAAAAGACGGCGTCAACCTGCTGGCCGAAGATGGCTCCCACTCGCTCGGTGCCGACATCACCACCGGTTACCCCGAGTTTGACCATGTGCTGCTCAAAAAGCTGGGCTGGTGGGACGATTTGACCGATGCCGAAAAAACTGCCGCCGAAGGCAAGAACTGGAAGACCGACCTGTCGGGTGGCATTCAGCGCGTGGTGCTCAAGGTGCACGGCTGCCATGTGTTCGGCAACGCCAAGGCGCGCGCCGTGGTGTGGAACTTCCCCGACGCCATTCCCAAACACCGCGAGCCGCTGTATGGCATTCGCCCCGACCTGGTGGCCAAGTACCCGACACACGACGACAAAAAGGCCTTCTGGCGTTTGCCCACGCTGTACAAGACGGTGCAGGACAAAAACATCGCGGACAAGGTGCACGAGAAGTTCCCGTTCATCATGACTTCGGGGCGCCTGACCGAGTACGAGGGCGGCGGCGAGGAAACCCGCTCCAACCCCTGGCTGGCCGAGTTGCAGCAGGAGATGTTCATTGAGATCAATCCCAAGGTGGCCGCCGACAAAGGCATTCGCAATGGCGAGCGGGCCTGGGTCTCAACACCCACCGGCGCGCGCCTCAACGTGCAGGCGCTGGTGACAGAGCGTGTGGGCCCAGACACGGTGTTTATGCCGTTCCACTTTTCCGGGCGTTGGCAGGGCGCCGACATGCTGGCCTATTACCCGGCCGGTGCGGCGCCGGTGGTACGCGGCGAGGCCATCAACACCGCCACCACCTATGGTTATGACAGCGTCACCATGATGCAGGAAACCAAGACAACTGTTTGCAACGTGGAAAAAGCGTGAAACATTGCGGGACAGACCAAGATTTGCGAAGCAAATTTGCTTTGTCCTCAACAAGCTTGAAACATTGCGGGACAGACCAAGATTTGCGAAGCAAATTTGCTCTGTCCTCAACAATTTAGGAGAACAACATGGCCCGTATGAAATTTGTCTGCGACGCAGAACGCTGTATTGAATGCAACGGTTGCGTCACCGCCTGCAAGAACGAGCACGAAGTCCCCTGGGGCGTGAACCGGCGCCGGGTCGTCACCCTGAACGACGGTGTGCCCGGTGAAAAATCGATCTCGGTGGCCTGCATGCATTGCAGCGACGCACCCTGCATGGCGGTGTGCCCGGTCAACTGCTTCTACCGCACCGACGAAGGTGTGGTGTTACACGACAAGGACGTGTGTATTGGCTGCGGCTACTGCTCCTACGCCTGCCCGTTTGGTGCGCCGCAATTTCCATCGCAAGGCACGTTTGGCGTGCGCGGCAAGATGGACAAGTGCACCTTCTGCGCCGGTGGTCCCGAGGCCAATGGCAGCCAGGCCGAGTTCGAGAAATATGGCCGCAACCGGCTGGCCGAGGGCAAGTTGCCGGTCTGCGCCGAAATGTGCTCGACCAAGGCCTTGATCGCTGGCGACGGCGACGTGGTGGCCGACATCTTCCGCAACCGTGTGTTGCGCCGTGGCAAGGGTGCCGAGGTCTGGGGCTGGGGCACGGCCTACGGGTCCAAACAGGCGGGTCAACCCGGCGTGACCGCCCCCGAAGGAGCAAAGTCATGAAAAAAATCATTTTTACAGTCGTCCTGGTGGCCGGTTTAAGTGCCTGCGGCGACCAGCCGCAAGCGCTGGAAACCAGCACCAAGGACAGCGCGGCCTATACCGGAACGGGCAAGGCGTTTGTTAATCAGGACTGGAAGCAGGGCGACAAGGCCAGCTGGGAGTCGCAGCTGAAGGCGCGCAACCAGTACGGTCAAAACGATTACACCCGCATGAATTGAGCAGGAGGTCACCATGATCAAAGCCTTTTCAGTCGTCGCTGCGCTGGCCCTGTGTTGGGGCAGTGCCGTGGCCCAAACCGCACCGGCAGCTGCTCCCGCACCCGCTGCGGCCGTCATGCCGGGCATCCAGAGCCAAAACATCGTGGATGTGAAGCCCGATGCCAGCGAGGTCCCCGGTTACGCCAAACAAACCAACGGCGAACGCGCCAAGGTGCAGCCCGGCAACAACGCGCCCATGTGGCGCCAGGTGAACTCGGGTGTAGCAGGTTTTAGCAGCCTGCCCAAATCCGAGGCGCCCGAGGCTGGGGTCTTGATCCAGCCCTTTGTCCAGTACCCGGGCTCACGCGTGACCAATGCCGGTGAGGCCTGGCGCCAGGTACGCAACAACTGGTTGATTCCCTATGGCGGCTCGCTGCTGCTGATTGTGTTGGCTGCGATTGCCTTGTTTCACTTCAAGGTGGGTCCCATCAAGGTGCATGGCGAGCCGACCGGGCGGATGGTTGAGCGTTTCTCGGCCTTCGAGCGGGCCGCACACTGGGCCAATGTGGCGGCTTTTCTCGTGCTGGCGGTGTCTGGTGTCGTGATGGCATTTGGCAAGTTTTTCCTGCTGCCGATCATGGGCACCACGCTGTTTGGTTGGTTGTCCTACGCGCTCAAGAATGCGCACAACTTTGCCGGTCCGTTGTTTGCGGTGTCTTTGTTGGTGGTGATCGTGACCTTCATGCGCGACAACCTGCCGGCCAAAGGCGACCTGGCCTGGTTGCTCAAAGGCGGGGGCATTTTTTCGGGTCATGAAATTGACTCGGGCCGTTACAACGCCGGTGAAAAAGTGGTGTTTTGGGGCGGTGTCTTTGTATTGGGTATCACGGTGGTGGTGTCGGGCCTGGCCATGGACAAGTTGTTGCCGGGTTTGAGTTATGACCGCAGCACCATGCAGATCGCCCATATGGTGCATTCGGTGGCCAATTTGCTGATGCTGGTCATGATGATGGGCCACATTTATCTGGGCACGCTGGGAACCAAGGGCGCTTATGAAGGCATGAGATCCGGCTATGTGGACGAAATCTGGGCCGAACAACACCACAAGCTTTGGCTTGATGACATCAAGGCCGGCAGAATTCCGGCGCATCGGACCCCTGTTGCAGCACCCTCGGCCCGGTCGGGCGATCCGGTTCAAGTCTGAGAGACCTGGAGATATTCTTATGAAAAAATTGATGAAAACCCTGTGTGCCGCGGCGGTGCTGGCCGTGCTGAGTTCAGTGGCACTTGCCAAATTGCCGCCACCCACGGACGAGGCCAAGGCCAAAGCCGCCGAGGCGGCGCCCAAAGCGGCCTGGGCGGGCAAGGTGGATGCCTTCAAGCTGTGCCAGGCACAAGACCGGGCTGCGGCGCATTACCTTAAAACTGCCGGGAAAGGTGCCGCACCCGCCAGCAGTTGTGTTGATCCCGGGCCGTTTGTAGTGAGCCCGGCGGGTGCTGCCGCTGCTGCGTCAGCGGCGGCTCCAGCCAAAAAATCCTGACCTTGCTGCCGCGTCTTACCCATGCTCGCGCACCACTCACGCGCGAGGTACTTGTCGTCAATGAGTTTGGTGAGACCGACACCGTGTCTATTCCCGCTGAGCGCGCGCTCACGGTGTACGTGGACAAGCGTGAACTGGTCACGCTCATGACATTGGGTGCGCACCCTGAACTGCTGGTGCTGGGTTTTTTGCGCAACCAGCGCCTGGTGGCCGATGTGGACGAGGTTGAGTCCATCACGGTCGATTGGGAGGTGGGTGCCGCCGCCGTCAAAACCCGCCAAGGCATCTCTGACATCGAAGCCCGCACCGCCAAACGGGTGGTCACCACCGGTTGCGGCCAGGGCAGTGTCTTTGGTGACCTGATGGCCGAGGTCGACAGCATCACGCTGCCCGCTGCCACGCTCTCGCAAGCCGACTTGTACGGCATTGTCAACGCCATCCGGCTGCAGGAAACCACCTACAAATCCTCGGGCTCGGTCCATGGTTGTGCGTTGTTTCATGGTGCAGAGATGCTGGTCTTTGTCGAAGACGTGGGCCGCCACAACGCCATCGACACCATTGCCGGCTGGATGTGGATGAATTCGAAAGAAGAGATGTCTGGCGCCGACAAGGTGTTTTACACCACCGGCCGCCTGACCAGCGAGATGGTCATTAAGTCGGCGCAAATGGGCGTGCCCATTGTGGTGTCACGCAGCGGCATCACCCAAATGGGCCTGGACCTGGCCCAGCGCCTGGGCCTGTGCGCCATTGGCCGCGCCACCAACAAGCGGTTTCTTTGCTACAGCGGGGTAGACCGGTTGAGGCTGCAGCGTGAGTTGATGGAAAAGGGCCTTTCGTTCACGGCTCAGACGGTGTGAGCGTTGATCCGTGCAGCGGTCGTGACACATAGTGAAGAGATCGCTGCTGAACAACAAATGAATTGGCCGACTGACGTGGCGCTATCTCGCTATGCCAGGTTGAACGATGGTGCGGCCGTTTTCATGCCATATAGCCTGACGAGAGGGCGCAGGCCCAGTCTTGCCTCTGACGCACTAAAGCAAGTTTTGCCATTGCTTGGTGGCAGTACGAGACCGAAATCAGATTGGAAACCCACTTTCCTGCCAATCGCTCCACAATGGCGTAGCGGGCATCGGGAGAACCTGTTTCGACGATGTGTGGATATGGCCGGGTATCGTCGTAAGCTGGTAACCCAACACTTCCCGGATTGACCACCAACTGACCCGTTGAGGCGCGCATTGATCGAGGGATGTGGGTGTGTCCACAAGCGATCAGCTCCGCGTCAACGAGGCCAAGCCGTTCATCGAGTTCAAATAACGTGGCTGCACGAAGCCGGTTTGGCTCAACTGTTTCAAGAAAATATTCGATATCGCTGTTTGGCGTTCCGTGACAAAGCAGTATCTCCGAGCTGTACCTGAGACATGGTTTGAGTGATGCTATCCATTCAAGCTCCTTTGCCGTGAGCTGAGCGTATGTGAATTCGTCGGACGGTCCCCTGTGACCAGGACTCAGGGTGAGATGACGTTCATGGTTTCCGGCAAGGTGAACCCAATCTTGTGCCATCAAAAATTGAGCAGTCTCAAGAGGTAAGAGGGGGCCGGACAGACTGTCCCCCAGATTGACGATCGCATCAACGCCACGACGGTCAATGTCCTTGATGACAGCCTCAAGAGCTGGCAGGTTTCCATGGATGTCTGAAATAATTGCTATACGCATCGTGCGGCTGACGTTCAGGATAGCGGCACAAAGCCACTATCCGTAGTGATAACGCCCTTGCAAGAACTCTATTCGATCCACCTTGACCAGATAGACGCAGCGGTGCTCCTGGGTGATTCGGCGTGACCAGACATCGGAGCCCAGATACTTCAAAGGCTCCGGCTTGCCGATGCCATCAAACGGGTCACGTAACGCGTCGCGCATGAGGTCAAGCAGTCGTTTTGCAGTACGCCGATCAGTCTGAACCCAGTATTGCAGATCTTCCAGAAACTCTGGTTGACACACTGCAAGACGCGTCTGCTCAGGCATCAAAGCCCACCATGTGTTGCAGGTCATTCATGGGGATAGGCGCAATGGATTCGGTTCTGGCGCGCGCTAAAGCGTTCAGCAGCCGCTGCGCATTTTTGGGTGAACGCAACAGGTGAGCCGTTTCCATCAGACTTTGTAGTTCGTCAGCCGCAATCATGGCAACATCACCTCCCGTGCGGCGTTTCACCAAAATGATTTCACGGTCATCAACCGCGCGATCCATCAGGGTTTTGAGCTGCTCACGTGCTTGGCTGTAAGTGGTTTCGACGGTCATGGCGTTGCCTTTAGTTGGACAGAAACATTGTACATAATCAAAGTGTCGATGCAGGGTCAAACACACCCGCCGCGTCGGGTTGCTGAACCCGCCTGGCCCCGGTTTGGGCCTGAGTGCGCTATCGTTGCGCCATGAAAATCTCTTTTTTGCAATTGGGTTGGCGTTCTCTCACGCGTGATTTGCGTGCCGGAGAACTGCGTTTGTTGATGGTGGCCGTGACGCTGGCGGTGGCGGCGCTGACGGCGGTGGGCTTTTTTGCCGACCGGCTCAAGGGTGGTTTGCAGCGCGATGCGCGCCAACTGCTGGGGGGTGACGCCGTGGTGGTCAGTGACAACCCGATTCCTGAAACCTTTTTGGCGCAAGTCAAGGCACTGGGTTTGCAGCAGACCATCAACCTGAGTTTTCCGACCATGGCGCGCGCGCCGGAGTTGGCCGGTGGCAGCATCAAGCTGGTGTCCCTGAAGGTGGTGACTGACGGCTACCCCTTGCGCGGGCGCTTGCGTGTGGCCGAGCAAGCCGATGCCGCCGGTACCTTGACCAGCGACATTCCCCAGCGCGGCCAGGCCTGGGTCGATGCCGCTCTATTGGATGCGCTTGGGCAGCCTGTTGGAGGCGAATTGCTGCTGGGCGACAGCACATTCAAGGTCAGTCGCATCATCGTCAACGAACCCGATCGGGGTGCCGGCTTTATGAATTTTGCGCCGCGCGTCATGATCAACCAGGCCGATGTGGCTGCTACTGGTCTGATCCAGCCCGCCAGCCGCCTGCGTTATCGGTTCGCGGTGGCGGGCGAAGACCGCGCGGTCAAAAGCTTTGTTGATTGGGCCCAAGCGCAGCTTGACGCGCATGCTGTGCGGGGTGCCAGGGTGGAGGCGCTGGAAGGCGGCCGCCCCGAGCTCAGCACCACACTCAGCCGGGCGGAAAAGTTTTTGAACCTGGTGGCACTGTTGGCGGCGCTGTTGAGTGCGGTGGCTGTCGCCTTGGCCGCGCGGGGCTTTGCCGCCAGCCACCTGGACGACTGTGCCATGCTGCGCGTGCTGGGTTTGCCCCAGCGCACCATTGCCGCGGCCTATACCTTTGAATTTGTCCTGATCGGCCTGCTGGCCAGCGCCATGGGGGTATGGCTGGGTTACCTGGTGCACTACGGTTTTGTGGCGCTGCTCGCCGGCCTGGTGGACTCGGCCTTGCCGGCGCCGGGCATCTGGCCGGTGTTGTTTGGTATGGGCATGGGGCTGACGCTGCTGCTGGCGTTTGGCCTGCCACCGGTGTTGCAGTTGGCCCAGGTGCCGCCGCTGCGGGTCATTCGCCGTGACGTGGGCGGGCTTAAACCGGCGTCCCTCATGGTGCTGGGTGTCGGTGTACTCGGCTTTGCCGCCTTGCTGCTGGCCGCCAGCAGCGACCTTAAATTAGGCCTGATTGCCGTGGGTGGTTTTGCGGTGGCAACGCTTCTTTTTGCTGGCCTTAGCTGGCTGGCCGTCAAGCTGCTGCGTGCCGTTGTTAACGATGCCACGGCACCCACTGCCGTGGTGCTGGCCACGCGCCAAATAGCCGCCCGTCCGGCGTTTGCCGTGGTCCAGGTCAGCAGCCTGGCGGTGGGCTTGCTGGCACTGGTGCTGCTGGTGCTGCTGCGCACCGACCTGATCAGCAGCTGGCGCGCGGCTTCGCCGCCCGGTGCGCCGAATCGCTTTGTCATCAACGTCATGCCTGACCAAGGTCCGGACTTCACACAGGCACTCAAAAGCGCGGGTGTGACCCAGTTTGACTGGTTTCCCATGATTCGCGGGCGTCTGGTGGCCATTAACGGACGTAACGTGAGCCCTGAGGACTACACCGATGATCGCGCCCAGCGCCTGGTGGACCGTGAGTTCAACCTCTCGCACAGTGCCACCCAGCCCAGCCAGAACGTGGTGGTGGCCGGGCGCTGGCAGGCCGAGGAAGCCGGTGCCATCAGCGTCGAAGAGGGTATTGCCGAGACTTTGGGTCTTAAACTGGGTGACAGTCTGACTTTTGACGTGGGCGGCATGCAAACCGTGTCCAAAATCACCTCGCTGCGCAAGGTGGACTGGGCTTCGATGCGGGCCAACTTCTTTGTCATGTACCCGGTCGACAAGCTCGAAGGCGTGCCCGCCACCTACATGAGCGCGTTCAAGGCGCCCGACAGTCCGGGTTTCGACAACGCGCTGGTGCGGCAGTTTCCCAACATCACCAGCGTCAACATGACCGCCACCATTGCCCAGATCCAGCGTGTGCTGGACCAGGTGATTGGCGCAGTGGAGTTTTTGTTTGCCTTTGCCCTGGCCGCCGGTCTGGTGGTGCTGTTTGCCGCCGTGACCGCCACACGTGAGGAGCGCGCCCGCGAATTTGCCATCATGCGCGCGGTGGGTGCGCGTGCCAGCCTGCTGCGCCAGGTACAGCGCATCGAGTTGGCCGGGGTGGGCGTACTGGCCGGTTTTTTGGCTTCCATCGTGGCCAGTGCGGTGGGTTGGGCGCTGGCGCGTTATGTCTTTGAATTTGACTGGGTGGTATCGCTGTGGGTGCCGCTGCTGGGCGCGCTGGCCGGTGCCGTGCTGGCGCTGGCGGCGGGCTGGTGGGGCTTGCGCGAGGTGCTGAATCGCCCGGTGGTGCAGACGCTGCGCAATGCGGCGCAATGATGCTTACGTTTCGCTCAAGCGCCCCAGCATGTCCTTGAGCGTGATGTACTGAACCGCCACATTTTCGTCAAGTGCCTACTATAAAAGGCACGATGGCCTGGCGATATTCAAGGCAAATTAAAGTGCCCACTATGCTAGGCACAATGACCGGAAAATCCGACGCAATGTACTGAAGTTAACATCAGGCACAAGACACACCACGCACAGGAACACCGACGTTGCTGCCTGTGGTGCAACAACGCATGGCAAGCTGGCACGCCAAGCGTGCCACCAACCGAGAACCCCATGCCTGAAATCGTCTTCAAAGGTAAAGAGTACGTCTATAACCACCACCTCACGGTGCCGTACCGGCCGCTGCGGGTGGATGTCGCCAAAGGCATTGGCCCGGCCGATCTGGCCAGCAACCTGATCATTCACGGCGACAACCTGCATGCACTCAAAAGCCTGCTGCCGCGCTACGCCAATGCGGTCGATCTGGTGTTCATTGACCCGCCCTATAACACCGGCAACGAGGGCTGGTGTTACAGCGACGGCGTCAACAGCCCGATCATGAAAGAGTGGTTGTCCACCAACCCGGTGGACGGTGAAGACATGCTGCGTCACGACAAATGGCTGTGCATGATGTGGCCGCGGCTGGTGCTGCTGCGCGAGTTGCTGTCCGAGCGCGGTTCCATCTGGATCACGCTCGACGACAACGAGGTGCACCATGCACGGAGCATTCTGGACGAGATTTTTGGTGCAGATAATTTTGTGGCGACGTGTGTTTGGCAGAAGAACTACGCACCCAAAGGGTCTGCACAATTTTTCAGTGAAGACCATGACTACATCCTGATCTACGCCAAGGACAAGCAGGTATGGCGACCGAATTTGTTGGAGCGCACCGAACAAATGGACGCGGTCTACAAAAACCCCGATGCCGATCCGCGAGGTCTTTGGCGGCCCAATAACCTGGCGGCGCGAAATTTCTATAGCAAAGGCACATACCCCATCACTTGCCCCAGTGGACGGGTCATCAACGGGCCTCCAACTGGATCTTATTGGCGGGTTTCGGAAGAGAAGTTTCGTGAGATGGATGCGGACGGACGAATTTGGTGGGGTGAAGATGGTGGCAACATACCTGCCCCCAAGATTTTTCTAACCGAAGTCAAACAAGGCCGCACCCCCCAAACCCTCTGGTTCTACGACGAGGTCGGCCATACACAGGATGCCAAGAAAACGCTGCTGGAAATGGGTGTTCTGAAAGACCAGGAAAGCACCATCACGCCCAAGCCGGTGGCCTTGATCGAGCGCATTCTGGCGCTGGCCAGCGAGCCTGATTCGCTCATTTTGGACAGCTTTGCCGGGTCCGGCACCACGGCCCATGCCGTCCTCAAAACCAACACCAAAGACGGTGGCCGGCGCAAGTTCATACTGGTTGAAGGCGAAGATTACGCCGACAAACTCACCGCCGAGCGGGTGCGCCGCGCCATCAAGGGCTACGCCTGGGTTGGCACCCAGCGCGAGACGCTGCTGGAAGAAAAAATCAACTTCACCCAATTCAAAAAAGCCGACCAGTGGCTAGCCAAGATCGAAGCCATCAAGGCCAAAGAAGGTTTTATTGAAGCAAGCTCACACGCACAAATGGAGCTGGGAGGCTGGGTGGCACCGTATTCTGCGGAGGTAAAGGAGGAGCCCGCGCAGCGGGCGGGGGACACGCAGCAGAACGCGGTGCCACCCAGCCTCCCGGCGGGTTCACCCGAAAGCCCCACAGCGGGTTCGCCTAATACAGCCCAAACACCGGCGAAGAAAAAACGCTTCAACAAGTTAAACATCGAACTCAAAGACGGCGTGCTCAAGGTCGAAGGCGAAAAGCGGATCTCGGAAATGGTGGAAGGCCTGGGCGGCGAGTTCACCTACTGCACGTTGGGCGAGCCGCTGGACATTGAAAAACTGCTCTCGGGTGAATCGCTGCCCACGTTCGACGCTTTGGGCACCTGGCTGTTCCACACCGCCACCGGCGGCATCTTGCTGAGCGCGCCCAAGGACGCGCCGCCGTGGTACCTGGGCGAGGCCAAGGACGCGCATGTCTGGCTGGTATACCAGCCGAACCTGATGTTTTTGAAGTCGCCCGAGGCGGCGTTGACGCTCAGCCGTGCCAAAAGTTTTGCCGACTGGGGCCACGCGCGCAACGGTGGTGCGGGCGACGGCAAGCGCCACCTGGTGTTTGCGCCCGCCAAATACATGAGCAACAAACAGTTGCTGGCGCACGGCGTGGACTATGCACCGCTGCCGTTTGCGTTGTATCGGGAGGGATGAGCATGGCCAACAGTGATCGTTTTGACATTGCCCACACGCAGTACAAGCGTGCGTTGGACCGTCTGCATGAGGTGGTGGCGCTCGATGAGAGCGACATCATTCGTGACAGCCTGATTCAGCGCTTTGAGTTCACCTACGAACTGGCCTGGAAGTGCATGTTTTACTGGCTGCGCGACCAGGGCGAGCAAGTGCCCGAGATGCAAAAACCCATTCTTGCCGCGGCTTTTCGCTGCGAACTCATTGATGACCCCAAGCTGTGGGAAGAGATCAAGAAGCAGCGCGATGAAACCAGCCACACCTACAACGAAGCCAACGCGGTCAGTGTGTCGGCCTTTGTGCGCCGCATGGCTTTGCCTGAGTTCGATCACTTTAGCCAAAAGCTCGCCACCTTATGAGCTTGCCAGCCGATGCCAAAGACTGGCCGTTTGGCATTGCGCCCAACGCCTACGCGCGCATGCAAGCCTTGTTTGAAAAAACGCCGGGTTTGGCGCGTGTCTGGGTGTTTGGCTCCAGGGCACGGGGTGACCATCGCCCTGCGTCTGACATTGATCTGGCAGTGGAGTGGCAGGACGAAGACAAGCCGTGGCATTTGTCTGCTGCCCTGGAAGCGCTTGAACTGATTTACCGCGCTGACCTGGTTAGCCTGGACAAAGCGCTTAATCCGGAATTCAGGCAACGCATCGAGAGCGACCGCAAGCTCTTTTGGGAACCGCGTCGCCACGCCGTGCAGGCCCCGGCGCTGGCCGGCATTGAACTCAAGCGCTTTCAAACCGAGGTATTGGTGCAACTGGACCTCTATCTGGCCGAGCTCAAGAAGCATCAAGTGCAGGCAGCCCCAGTGGTACAAGCCTTGCGTGCCATGGAAAATGCGCAAGAACTGCTGCGCGAGGCTTCGGACTTTCCCAAAAAAACCTGGAGCGCGCTCAAAACCCTGGGTCTGCTGCCGCTCGCCTTTGCCAGTCAACCGTATTCGAGCCGCTTTGACGGTGCTGGCCGCGCCATCCCCAACGTGTGTCTGAAAGTGCCCACCGGGGGCGGCAAAACACTGCTGGCTGCGGCCAGCGTGGGCCGGGTGTTTTCCAGTTACCTGAATCGTCATACCGGACTGGTGCTGTGGATCGTTCCCAACGAGGCCATTTACCGCCAAACGCTCAAAACCCTGGCCAACCGCGACCACCCGTACCGCCAGATGCTCAATACCGCAGGGGCGGGGCGCGTCAAGATTTTGCAGAAAGACTCGCCCCTGACCCGGCTCGATGTCGACAGCCACCTGTGCGTGATGCTGTTGATGCTGCAGGGTGCGGCGCGCAAGGACGAGGCACAGAAAAAGCTGAAGGTCTTTCGGGACCGTGGCAATGTGCTTGGCTTTACCCCGCGTGAGGACGACATCGAGGCGCACTGGCAACTGTTGGCCGAGGTGCCCAATCTGGATGCCTATACCTCGTGGGGCACCAGCCAGGCCGAGGCCCGCGCCAACAAGGGCAGTATTGTCAAGAGTTCGCTGGGCAATGTGTTGCGGCTGGTGCGGCCGATGGTGGTCATTGACGAGGGTCACCACGCGTACTCCGAGAACGCCTTGCGCACGCTGGATGGCTTTAACCCAAGTTTCATGCTGGAGCTGTCGGCCACGCCGCGCGTCACCTCCGACAAGGCCGGCAAGGCGGTGTCGGGCTCCAACATTCTGGTCGATGTGCGTGGTACCGACCTGGAACAGGCCGAGATGATCAAGCTGCCGATCAACGTGGACTTGCGCGGCTGGCGTGATTGGCAAAGTTGCCTGGCGGCGGGCGTGGCGCGGCTTGACACTCTGGCGGCAGAGGCGGCTGCGTTGCAGAGTGAAACCAATCGCTACATTCGCCCGATTTTGCTGGTGCAGGTGGAGCGCACCGGACGCGACATGCGTGACAGCGGCTTTATTCACGCCGAGGATGCCAAGGCGTATTTGCTGCAGTTGGGCCTGCTTGATGCCCAAATTGCCATCAAAACCTCGGACAAGGACGAGCTCAAGGCCCCTGAAAACATGGACCTGCTCAGCCCCACCTGCGAGATTCGCGCCATCATTACCAAACAGGCGCTGCAGGAAGGTTGGGATTGTCCGTTTGCCTATGTGTTGTGCGCGCTGGCAGCGGGCAAGGAAATCAGGGCGATGACGCAGCTCATGGGCCGCATCCTGCGCTTGCCGCATGTGGCCAAAACCGGTCGCGCCGCTTTGGATGCCTGTTATGTGCTGTGTTTTGACGCCAAAACCGGTGAAGTCATCACGGCCATCAAGCAGTCTTTGGAAACCGAGGGTATGGGCGACCTGGCGCTGTCGGTGCAGGGGAGTGCGGGGGATGCAGCGCTGCCCAAGCCGGTGACCTTCAGGCGCCGTGCGGCATTTTCACCGTTACGGCTTTACCTGCCACGGGTGACATGGGTGGACGCGTTGGCGCCAGGGCAGCCGACCCGGCGCGAGCTGGTTTACGAAAATGACATCCTGGCGCAGCTGGATTGGTCGCAATTGCAGACAGACGTGCTGGCGCGTGAATGGTCACCGGATGCGGCTGGGACCATGGGGCAGGCGGGTCAGCAACTGCAGGTGGGGCTGGACGTGCTGCAGCATCCGCAAGCGGTGCATTTTGATGCGGTGGCGATGACCGATCTGGTGCTGGACCGTGCCCGCCTGGTGCGCGGTTTGCTCGACCTTGCGCCCAATGCCTGGTGGGTCTGGGACTGGGTGAATGCGGTGCTGGCGCGCTTGCGGCAAAGCTTTGCCGAAAAGGCCATCGCGGCCAGCAGTGCCTCGCTGCTGGAGCGCCTGCGTATCGACCTGGAGGCTGAGCGCGACCGCCTGGCGCAAGCCGTGTTTGATGCCGGGGTGGCCGCTGGCCAGATTGAATTCAGGTTGCGGGCCGATCAAACCGATTACGCCATTCCCGAGGAATTTAGCTTGCCGCTGGCCGGCACGCCGCAGCCGCTGGCCCGCATGGATGGCCGTCCGGTAGAAAAAAGCCTGTTTGAACCCGCCCTGACCGCCCTGACCGACAGTGGTCTGGAGCGCGAGGTGGCTTGCTATTTGGACAGTCAGTCGGCCCTGGTCTGGTGGCACCGCAATGTGGCCAAGTCGCAGTACGGCCTGCAAGGCTGGAAACGCAACAAGGTCTACCCTGACTTTGTTTTTGCCCGGCTGGGCCGCGCGGGCGATGCCGCCGGCGCGGACAGCGCACAACTGGTGGTGCTGGAAACCAAGGGCTTGCATCTGGCCGGTGCCAATGACACCGTGTACAAGCAGGCGCTGCTGGCTCGGCTGACACAGGCATTTGCCGACGCTTCGCTGGCACGGGTGGGTGAACTGGAACTGGTGGGCGTTGCGCAATCGGTGCAATGCGAGCTGGTGTTTGAGGGCGACTGGCGCGGCACACTTAATGCTAGGCAGTTTGGTGACGCCGTTTGAGGTCACTTTTTTTTGCCTGATGAACGGTTTAATCATTTTTTGAGTGCTTTTGAGGTTTATTTGTTATGAACATTGAAGAAAAACCCACCTTTGACACGCCATTCGAGTGGATCGGTGGCGAAGAACGCGTGCAAGCCCTGGTCGAGCGCTTTTATGACCTGATGGACCTGGAGCTTAATTACGCCGAGTTGCGGGTGGTGCACGGCTCGGTGCTCGACGATGCCCGGCAAAAGCTGTTCTGGTTCTTGTGCGGCTGGCTCGGCGGCCCGCAGCACTACTCTGACCGATTTGGCCACCCACGCCTGAAAGCGCGGCACATGCCGTTCAAAGTTGGCGTGGTCGAGCGCGACCAGTGGCTGGCGTGTATGGATCAGGCCATGACCGAGACCGGTGTGCCTGTGGCGTTGCGCGAACGTCTGAACAAGTCGTTTTTTCAGACCGCAGACTGGATGCGTAATCAGGCAGAAGCGCAAAAAATGCCAAATTTTTCTGAGTCCTGAGGGATGCCGGGCTCGAAATAGCGGGTTTTCATTGCTAGAATACGCAGCTTAGCGGCTGTAGCTCAGTTGGATAGAGTATCTGGCTACGAACCAGAGGGTCGTGGGTTCAATTCCTGCCAGCCGCACCAAACGGATAACCCTAGAACAGCGATGTTCTAGGGTTTTTTCGTTTGTGCCGTTGCCACGCGATTGCGGCCATTTTTCTTGGCCACATAAACGGCGTCATCAGCGCGTTTTAAAAGATCGTCAGACACCTTCATGTCGGACGTGCGCTCGGCCACGCCGACGCTCACGCTGCCATGCCAGACCCCCGCACCCGTTGCAACGCGTAATGCAGCCACTTCGCGCCGCAGTTTCTCGGCGATGGTGATGGCGCCTTCCAGTGCAGTGTGCTCGCAAAGGATCAAAAACTCATCGCCGCCAAGGCGACAGACCAGGTCGTCGTTGCGAACTGAATGTTTCAGGCAGCGCGCCAGCTGCAGCAGCACGGCATCGCCGGCGTCGTGGCCGTAGTTGTCGTTGACCGCCTTGAAGCCGTCCGCGTCGATCATCATGCAGGCCAATGGCGTCCCGGTTTTTGTGGCCTGATTCCAATATTGCGCCAGAGTCCGCATGGCATGGCGGCGGTTGGGCAGTCCGGTTAACACGTCGGTCATGGCCATGTCTTCAAGCTGGTGGTTCATGTCGACCAGCTCGCGGGTGCGCAACTCAATTCTGGCCTCCAGGGTCTGGTTCAGCTCAAGCAAGGCCCGGTTGCGCTCCGAGACCTGATTGAACAAAACGGTCATGGACCGCAGCAGCGTTGCGGTGGCAGGATCGTGATTGTCGTGCTCGGCCAGATAAGCTTGTTGATGCGACTTGCCTGCCTTGACTGCGGCCACCAGCCGAGCCATGTTCAGGTCTGTACCCAGGATGTGATACGCCAGCCAGTTGGTCAAAAACGCGAGCAGATGACTGGCCGATTCAGCGTTGCCTCGCGACATGGTTGCATGCATGGTGGTGACATCTTTCAGGAATTTGGTGTGTTCCTCCTGGTGGTGCCTGATATGGCGACTGTCAAGGCCGGTGGCCTGCATCATGGCTTCTTCTTCGGTGAAGTGAAACTTTGCGTAGCTTGCCAATTCGTCAAAGACACGATCCACTTCAGCCTGTGTGGTGCCGCCCGGTTGCGTCAATAAATCACCGAAGCGGTTCATGATGTCGACCAGCGCGTGATGTTGCTCATCCACCAGCGCCAGACCGGTGACGAAACATTCGTCCCATTGAAATGCATCCATTAAATGATCTCGCTGTTGAGCTGCATGCTTCAAAAAAATCATGCCCGCTTTTGCCGCGCGTCAGATCGCGCCCAAAGTGCTTCGGACAGCCGCCAGGGTTTTTGCTGCTCGGAATGTGCATTTTGACCGCTTGGCTCATCCATCAGCGCAAAAATTGTGAATTTATTGCAAAATTTTTTGAATTGATGCCTCAAATTTGCCAGGCCTTTGGGGCCAAAGCCGGCCTTGAAAAGTAGCCTCGGGGCCGCCACGCTGCCATGTGAATTGCGTTTGTGCGGCTTGCCGAAGGGTTGTTGTACTGGCGTTTGAAGCGATCAAAGAGAAGGAAAAGATTCCTTCTTTTCAACAGATCAAGATTGCAAAAAAAACAGAAGATAGCCACCATCAAGAGAAGTGCAGAGCAAAGTGCTCTCCTTCTGTTTAGGAGTACCTGATTGAGTCCCCGAAATCGGTCTGCCTGGTCTCATTACTACCCTGCCGTGTTGGGCTTGGCGGGATCAGGCGCCATTCTTGGTGCGGGTGGTCTGGACTGGATCGCGGGCAGTCAGGCCGGCCTGCTGCTGCTGGCCGGCTTTGTGATCAGTCGACAACAGGCGGCAAGACATGCCCGTTTGCTCAAGTCCATTGACGACTACCTGGCCGGACAAATCGAATTTAGCGCGCAACTGTCTCCGGTCTGGAGCGGTCACATAGAAATGTCGCGCCAACAGATGGCCAGCGCCATCGAGTCGCTGTCAGATCGCTTTTGCGGCATTGTTGACAAGCTCGACGAGGCGGTCAACACCTCGGCCATGGAAACACAGACCATTGAGAACAGCGACAAAGGCCTGGTCGCCGTGTTTGCCCGCAGTGAGCAAAAGCTGGGAGACGTCATTACGTCGCAAAAAGCGGCCATGAGCGGGCTGGTGAGCATGTTTGACAAAGTGCAGGGGCTGAACCATTTCACCGCCGAGCTGAAGGAAATGGCCGAAGAGGTCGCCAAGATATCACAGCAGAGCAACCTGTTGGCGCTGAATGCCGCTATCGAGGCGGCGCGCTCCGGTGAGCACGGGCGCGGGTTTGCCGTGGTGGCCAATGAATTCAGGGTGTTGTCGGGCCAGTCAGGCGAAACCGGCCGACGTATTGCCGGCAACGTCCGCATCATCAGCAATGCCATTGTCGAGACCTGCAGCGTGGTGCATGAGGCCGTGCAGCAACAGGACGACGCGATGCTGACCGCGCAGGGCACGATCCATGAGGTGCTGACAGATTTTCAGGTCCTCACCGATGCGCTGCTGCGTTCTAGTGCTTTGCTCAAAAACGAAAGCATTGGCATCAAAAGCGAGATCAGCGACTCGCTGGTGCAGCTCCAGTTTCAGGACCGGGTGAGCCAGATCATGAACCATGTCAAGGACAACATTGAACGCCTGCCCGGCTTCATGCAGCAACAGCAACAACAGTATTCAAAAGACGGGACATTGCAGGCGCTGGATCCGCAGGCCATGCTGACCGAACTGGAGCAGACCTACGTCATGAACGACCAGCATGTGGTCCATGACGGTGGCAAGGTACAGCAGAGTGCGGCAAGCGACATCAGTTTTTTCTAGAGGACACCATGGCTAAAACCATCATGATTGTGGATGACTCCGGCTCAATGCGAAAAGTGGTGGGCATTGCCCTGAAAGGCGCGGGCTATGAGGTCATTGAAGGCTGCGACGGCAAAGACGCACTGAGCAAACTCACCGGGCAAAAGGTCCACATGATCATCAGCGACGTCAACATGCCGGTTATGGATGGCATCACGTTTCTCAAAGCCGTCAAACAAATGCCGGCCTACAAATTCACGCCGGTCATCATGCTCACCACCGAGTCTGAAGAATCCAAAAAGCGCGAGGGCCAGGCCGCTGGTGCGCGCGCCTGGGTGGTTAAACCGTTCCAACCGGAACAATTGATCGGAGCAGTCCAGCGGCTGTGCTTGCCATGAGTCAATCAAATCGCTTGCGGATCGAGGGTGAACTCACTATTTTTCGGGCCATGGAGCTCAAGCCCATCATGCTGGCGACGCCCCCTGTTGACGAAATTGACCTGTCTGGCGTCACCGAACTCGACACAGCCGGGGTGCAATTGCTGATGCTGGCCAAAAAAACAGCGCTTGCCGATCAGCGCGACGTCAAGCTGACAGGGCATAGCCCGGCGGTGATCGAAGTTTTTGAGCTGCTCAATGTGGCGGCTTATTTTGGCGATCACCTGGTCATGGACTCGCGCACCGCCAGCGGTGCTGCAAGGAGCTGATATGGATCTGGATGACGCACTGGAGACGTTCATTCTGGAAAGCCGCGAGCTTCTGGAAGACATGGAGACCGCCCTGTTGGCAATAGAAGGCGCAGATGACAAGAGCGAGATGGTCAACGCCATCTTTCGCGCAGCCCACACCATCAAGGGTTCGGCGGGTTTGTTCAGTCTGGACCATGTGGTGGCCTTTACCCATGTGGTGGAAAGCGTGCTCGACAAGGTGCGCGGTGGCAAGATTGCGCTGGCGGACAAACTGGTGGTGTTGTTGTTGGCTTGCGGCGACCACATTGGTTCCCTGGTTGACGGCGTGGCGGCTGGCGAACATGACGGTAATGCCGAACTGAAGGCCCACGGTGAGCCCCTGCTGGCACTGCTGCGGGTTTATCTGGACGTACCCAAAGCTGCGTCCGGGCCGGCCAAAGCGGCAGGTAATCTGCCGACGGTCGGCACCGGGCAGGTGCAACGTATCAACGGCAATACGGCCAATGCCGACCACTGGCATATTTCGGTGCGCTTCAGCCCCGACGTGCTGCGCAACGGCATGGACCCGCTGTCGTTCATTCGTTATCTCAACACCATGGGCCAGATCATTGGTATTGCCACGGTGACCGACGGGCTGCCCAATGCCGAGCAAATGGACCCGGAGCTGTGTTATCTGGGGTTTGAGATGGCGTTTCAAACCAAGGCTGAAAAGGCGGCGATTGAAAGCGTATTTGAGTTCGTGCGTGACGACAGTCGCCTGGTGATCTTGCCGCCACACAGCCGAATTTCCGAATACATCAGCCTGATCAGCCTGCAGCAAGGTGAGGCCGTGCGGCTGGGCGACATGCTGGTGCGTTGCGGCACCCTGACACCGCAAGAGCTCGACATGGCGCTTGACGCCCAGTCCGACGAACCCAGTAAACCCATTGGCACTATTTTGGTGGAACAGGGTTCGGTTCAGCCCGAGGTGGTTGAAGCCGCCCTGAGCAAGCAAAAGCTGGTCAAGGAGATCGGTGCCGCCGAGAGCAAGTCGATCCGGGTCGACGCCGACAAGCTTGACCAATTGATCAATCTGGTGGGCGAACTGATCATTGCCGGGGCCAGCGTCAACCTGATCGCACACCGTTCCAAGGTGATTGAACTCACCGAGTCCACCTCCAAACTGGCCACCCTGGTTGAAGAGGTACGCGACAGCGCGCTGCAATTACGCATGGTGCGTATTGGCGCCACCTTTAGCCGTTTTCAGCGTGTGGTGCATGACGTCTCGCGTGACTTGGGCAAGGACATTGCCCTGGTGATTGATGGCGAAGACACTGAGCTGGACAAAACCGTGGTCGAAAAAATTGGCGACCCGCTGATGCATCTGGTGCGCAATTCCATGGACCACGGCATTGAGAGTGCCGAGGTGCGCGCCGCGTGCGGTAAACCGGTGCAAGGCGCGCTCAAGCTCAACGCCTACCACGACAGTGGTGCGATTGTGATCACGGTCGAAGACGACGGCGGCGGCCTGAAAAAAGACAAGATTCTGACCAAGGCGATCGAGCGCGGTCTGGTGGATGCCAGCCATCATTTGAGCGACAGCGAGATTTACGGCCTGGTTTTTGAACCGGGCTTCTCCACAGCCGAGAAGGTAACCAACCTCTCCGGCCGGGGGGTCGGGCTGGACGTGGTCAAACGCAACATCACCGCGCTGCGCGGTTCGGTGGGCATCAGCAGCGAAGAAGGGGTGGGTACCAGGGTCACGGTGCGCCTGCCGCTGACACTGGCCATCATCGACGGCTTTTTGGTCGGGGTGGACAAAGCGGTGTACGCCATTCCGCTGGACATGATCGAGGAGTGTGTGGCCTATACCGCCGAGCCCGGCCACGACTACACCAACCTGCGCGGCCAGGTGCTGCCTTTCATTCGCCTGCGCAAGCTGTTTTCGGTGCCCGGCAAGCCGACCAAAGGCGAAAACATCGTGGTGCTCAAACACGCCGGCCAAAAAGCCGGGTTGGTGGTGGACACGCTGCTGGGCGAGTTCCAGACCGTGATCAAGCCGCTGGGGCAAATGTTTGCCCAAAGCAAGTGCATCAGTGGCTCCACCATTCTGGGCAGTGGCGATGTGGCCCTGATTCTGGACGTGCCCGCGCTGGTGCGCCAGGCCATGGCCAAGAGTGGTCAAGTGGCTCAAGAACACGCCCTGGTGGATTGAAACTGGTTTAAAAAAGGGGTACGGAAATGTTTGCAAATATGAAACTGGGTGTCCGGCTGGGGCTGGGTTTTGCCCTCGTGGTGTTTATATTCGTGACGGTGTTGGCACTGGTCGTCAACAATATGCTGTATGTCAAGGAAGACGTGAAACAAATCCAGGAAGAATCCCTTCCGTTCGCCATCCTGGCGAACGAAATGGACACCGCACAAAGCCAAGTGCAGCAGTTTCTGACTGACGTGTCTGCCACCCACAACACCAATGGCCTCAAGGAGGCTGACCAGTCAGCGGAAACTTTCCGAAAAGGCCTCTCACAATTCCGCGAGATGTTCCAACGTGAGAACGACACCCAGGGACTGGCCAAGGTCGACGCGCTGGAAACAGATTTCGGGAAATACCTTGACGTGGGCCGAGACATGGCGGCGACCTACGTCAAGGAAGGCATGGCGGCAGGCAATGTCAAGATGGAGAAGTTCGACGTCCTGTCCACCAAGATTGGCAAGCTGGTCGACGAGTTTCGCGAAACCCAGGTGAGCGAGTCCAATCAGCTTGTCAGGCAGACCCTGAGTCGTGCCGAGGCCACTGTGATCAATTCCCTTGTTGGCTTGGCTGTTGGCGTGATGCTGGCAGCCATCGCCGCCTACCTGATTACACGTACCATTACCGGTCCGCTGCATGAGGCCGTGAAGGTGGCCAACCGGCTGTCCGAGGGTGATTTGACCGTCCGCATCGAGGCCACGTCCAAGGATGAAACCGGCCAAGTGCTACAAGCCATGAGCAACATGATCAGCAAGCTCTCGGTGGTCGTGGCCGACGTCAACAGCGGCGCGCAGGCGCTGGCCAGTGCCTCTGAAGAGGTCAGCGCCACCGCCCAGTCCTTAAGCCAGGCCGCCAGTGAACAAGCAGCTGGAGTTGAAGAAACCAGTGCCTCCATCGAGCAAATGACGTCCTCCATTGCGCAGAATACTGAAAACGCCAAGATCACCGACGGCATGGCCAGCAAAGCCGCCAAAGACGCGGCCAACGGTGGCGAGGCGGTCAAAGCCACAGTGGAAGCCATGAAACAGATCGCCAAAAAGATCGGCATCATTGACGACATCGCTGCGCAAACCAACCTGCTGGCGCTGAACGCCGCCATTGAAGCGGCGCGTGCCGGTGAACACGGCAAAGGTTTTGCGGTGGTGGCCGCCGAGGTGCGCAAACTGGCTGAACGCAGCCAGGTGGCAGCGCAGGAAATTGGCGAGGTGGCGGGCAACAGCGTGGCGCTGGCCGAAAAAGCTGGTAAGCTGCTTGACGAAATCGTGCCAAACATCCGCAAGACCAGCGACCTGGTGCAAGAGATCACGGCGGCCAGCACCGAACAAAGTAGCGGTGTCGGCCAGATCAACAGCGCAGTTAACCAGCTCAACACCACCACCCAGCAAAACGCCAGCAGTTCTGAAGAGCTGGCGGCGACTTCTGAAGAAATGAGCAGCCAGGCCGAGCAATTGCAGCAGACCATGAGTTTCTTCAAGCTCGACAGCACCGGCGGCGGCAGCTTTAGCGTGCGCAAGAGCAGCGCCAGCAGCAAGAAGCCTTCTTCATCGAGGGCAACTGCCAGTGCTGCTGCCAGCCCCAAATCTGCCTCCAAAGCGGTGCAGACGGCCAGCGCAGAGCTGGACGAATCCCAGTTCACCAAGTTTTGAAACCTTGTGGGACAGATCTTCAGCTCTGTCCTCAACTGACTAGGAGACTCTGCCATGAACGCACTTGTTCAAACCAATGCAAAAACTGTCGTTGCTCAAGCAGGCGCAGTAGGCGCCGTCGAGGAAAAACAGTACCTGACGTTTATGCTGGGTGGCGAGATGTTTTCGCTCAGCATTCTGTGCATCAAAGAGATCATCTGGTACGCCAATCTGACCGAGGTGCCGATGATGCCCGCGTGCATTCGCGGTGTCATCAACCTGCGTGGTGCCGTGGTGCCGGTGATGGACTTGTCCAACCGCTTTGGCAAGCCCTCCACGCCGGTGGTCAAGAGCACCTGTATCGTGATTGTGGAAGTCCCCACCGCGGTGGAAGGTGAACACCAGAACATGGGGGTGGTGGTGGATTCAGTGCAGGCGGTGCTTGAAATCCCCACCGCCGAGATCGAGCCCGCGCCCAGCTTCGGGGCCAGGATTCGCAGCGAATTCATTGAAGGTATTGCCAAGGTGGGCGGCAAGTTTGTCATTTTGCTGAACGTGGCCAAGGTGCTGTCGATGGAAGAAATCGGCCAGATGGGGCAGGTGGCTGCGATGGCCGAACTGGAGGGGTAAAGATATGTATTTGACGCGTCATGGCAAAGCAGGGCACAGACCGCCCTTTCGCTGACATCGCTGCGCCTATCTGTTGGCCCGGATGAGCTTAGATGCCATCCGAATAAAGTTGGCATCTTCAGGAAAATCAGAGAAAAGCGACACCGTCGCCGCAACAGGAGATATTCATGTTCAAGAACTTATCCATCAAATGGAAGCTGACCACCTTGGTGCTCATCATGCTGTTGGCATTAACCGCCATTGGTTTGGCCGGTTACAGCGGCATCCGTACTGTGGGCAATGCATTGATCGAGGTGGGCGAGGTGCGCATGCCGTCGATCCAGGGCCTGCTGCAGGCCAGTGAGGGGAAAACGGCGGTCAAGTCGGCGACCCTGGCTGCGTCCATTTACGAGAATGACTATAAGGCACAGCAAGAGTTTGTGGGGGTGTTGGAATTGCGCAAAAAAGCCTGGGCCAATATTGATGCCGGGTTCAAGATTTACGAACCACTGCCGCAAACCCCAGAAGAAGTCGTGCTCTGGAAGGCGTTTAAGGCCGACTGGGCCGAATGGAAGCGCCTTGATGACCAGTTGGACAAGACCATTGTGGCGTTGGCCGGCAATCAGGACGAAGAGGCCCAAAAGCTCCTGTTCTCTACCTTCTTCAAACAGTTTCTGGACTCCCGTCCCCTGTTCAACAAGGCCGAGGTCAGTTTGAACAAGGTGGTGGAACTGAATGAAAATGTGGCCCATGACAGCCTTAAGGTCGGAGAAGAGGCGACTGCCGCAGCGCAACGCAATATGCTGGTGATGGCACTGGTGTCAGTGGCCATTGCTGTGGCCATGGCGATCTATATCACCCTGGCGATCACTGGCCCGCTGCACCAGGCGGTGCTGACCACCAACCTGTTGTCGGAAGGTGACCTGACGGTCAAGATCGAGCAGCCGTCCAAAGACGAAACCGGGCAGGTTTTACGGGCCATGAGCAATATGATCACCAAGCTCAAGCAAGTGGTAAGTGACGTCAACAGCGGCGCGCAGGCGCTGGCCAGTGCCTCTGAAGAGGTCAGCGCCACCGCCCAATCCTTAAGCCAGGCCGCCAGTGAACAAGCAGCTGGAGTTGAAGAAACCAGTGCCTCCATTGAGCAAATGACGTCCTCCATTGCGCAGAACACGGAAAACGCCAAGATCACTGACGGCATGGCCAGCAAAGCTGCCAAAGACGCGGCCGACGGCGGCGAGGCGGTCAACGCCACGGTGGAGGCCATGAAGCAAATTGCCAAGAAGATCGGCATCATTGACGATATCGCTGCGCAGACCAACCTGCTGGCGCTGAACGCTGCGATTGAAGCCGCCCGCGCCGGTGAACACGGTAAGGGCTTTGCGGTGGTGGCCGCCGAGGTGCGCAAACTGGCTGAACGCAGCCAGGTGGCGGCGCAGGAAATTGGCGAGGTGGCGGGCAACAGTGTGGCGCTGGCCGAAAAGGCCGGTCGCTTGCTGGCAGAAATTGTGCCCAACATCCGCAAGACCTCAGACCTGGTGCAGGAAATCACGGCGGCCTCTACCGAGCAGTCCAGCGGGGTCGGGCAAATCAATTCGGCGGTGAGCCAGTTGAATCAGACCACGCAGCAAAACGCATCAAGCTCGGAAGAACTGGCCGCTACCTCCGAGGAGATGAGTGGTCAGGCCGAGCAGTTGCAGCAAACCATGTCGTTTTTCAAGCTGTAAATCACAGGCCATGGACCCGACCCGGACCCCAGGACAGATTGCATGAAACCCATATCAGACGCTGAGTTCAGCCGGTTTCAGCGCTTTATTTTTGAAGCTGCCGGTATTTCCATGGCCGATGCCAAAAAGGCCCTGGTCAGCGGGCGCCTGAGCAGGCGCCTGGCGCACCATGGCCTGGACAGCTTTGGCGCTTACTTTCAATTGCTGGCATCGGGCAAACACCCGGATGAAGTGCAGATGGCGGTGGATTTGCTGACCACCAACGAGACCTATTTTTTCCGGGAAATGAAGCATTTTGAGTTTTTACGCAGCCAGGCCCTGGCCGCGCGTAGTCGGCCCCAGCCGTTTCGACTCTGGAGCGCCGCCAGTTCCAGCGGCGAAGAGGCCTACAGCATGGCCATGGTGTTGGCCGACTGCATGCAGACCACGCCCTGGGAAATTGTGGGCACCGACATCAGCACCCGTGTCATCGAGGGGGCGCGGCGGGCGCTGTATTCGATGGAGCGCGGGCGGCATATTCCACCGGACTATTTGCGTCGGTTTTGCCGCAAGGGCACGGGCCAGTTTGACGGGCATTTGCTGATTGACCGCAGTTTGCGCAGCAAGGTGAGCTTTCGCCCGCTTAACCTGAACAACACGCTGCCAGAACAGGGGCAATTCGACATTGTTTTTTTACGCAATGTCATGATTTACTTCAACAACGAAACCAAACGTCAGGTGGTGGCCCGGGTCATTTCGACCATCAAGCCGGGTGGTTATTTTTGCGTGGGGCATTCTGAGAGCCTCAACGACATCACCACCGCCGTGCAGATGGTTGCCCCCGCCATTTACCGCAAGGGAGCCTGATTTGACGCGGCTTAAGGACTTGATGGATATTTTTTTGCAGCCTGGCGAGCTGTTTGTGGCTGATGCAGGGTTTCAGATTCGGACCATTTTGGGTTCCTGTGTGTCAATCACGTTGTGGCATGCGCAGGCGCGTGTGGGCGGCATGTCGCATTTTTTGTTGCCCATGCGGGGTTCTGTGGTGCCCACCAACCTGCTCGATGGTCGTTATGGCGACGAGGCTTTGCAGCTCATGATCAAGGACCTGAAGGCGGCCGGGGTCTCGCACACGCAGTGCCAGGCCAAGATTTTTGGCGGTGGCAATATGTTTCCGGGCAGCTCAAGTGCTGTCGGCATCAAGGTGGGGCGGCGTAATGGCGAGGCGGCGCGCGCTTTGTTGCAAAGCCACGGCATCGAGTTGCTGTCGGAAAGCCTGTACGGCGTGGGCCACCGGCAAGTCATTTTTAACGTGAGTAATGGCGACGTCTGGTCGCGCCAGGTCAAACCGTCAACACTTGAAGTTGCCGCGGAACAAGCCGCCCAGGGCGGCACTCCCCAATAAGGAATGTCAATCATGACGCGTATCAAGGTGCTGGTGGTGGACGATTCTGCTGTGGTGCGGCAGGTGGTTGCCAGCCAGCTGGCGCATGACCCCGGCATTGAGGTGCTTGCAGCAGTGGCCGACCCCATTTTGGCCATGGCCCGCATGAAGGTGCAGTGGCCCGATGTGATCGTGCTTGATATCGAGATGCCGCGTATGGACGGCATTACCTTTCTCAAGAAAATCATGGCCGAGCACCCGACCCCGGTGGTGATCTGTTCCACCTTGGCCGAGGCCGGGGCACAAACGTCCATGGCAGCGCTGGCCGCTGGTGCGGTGGCCATCATCACCAAGCCCAAGATCGGCTTGAAGCAGTTTTTGGAAGATGCCTCCGAAGACCTGGTCACGGCTGTCAAAACGGCGGCCAAGGTCAATGTGCGGGTGTTGCATGCCACGATCAAAAACACCGCCGACGTGATCATGCCGGCGGCCGAAAAACACAGCGCCATGATTCAAACCACCGAGCGGGTGGTGGCGCTGGGCACGTCCACCGGCGGTACACAAGCGCTGGAATTGGTGCTGACCGGTTTGCCACGGGTCACGCCAGGCATTGTGATCGTGCAACACATGCCTGAAAAATTTACCGCCGCCTTTGCCGAACGTCTGAACAACCTGTGCCAGATCGAGGTCAGGGAAGCAAAAAACAACGACCGCGTGGTCAACAACCGCGCACTGATTGCGCCCGGTGGCAAGCACATGCTGCTGCGCCGCAATGGCGCCCAGTATTTTGTTGACGTGATTGATGGCCCGCTGGTCAACCGCCATCGCCCCTCGGTGGACGTGTTGTTTCGCTCGGTGGCCAAATGTGCCGGCGCCAACGCGCTGGGTGTCATCATGACCGGCATGGGCGACGACGGTGCGGCCGGCCTGCTGGAGATGCGCACGGCAGGTGCCCGCACACTGGCTCAGGACGAAGAAAGTTGTGTTGTTTTTGGTATGCCCAAGGAGGCGATCAAGCGCGGTGGTGTGGAGCGCACCGTGCCTTTGAGTGCCATCGGCCGCGAAATCATGCTGCAGCTCTGAGGCTGCTTGCAGGGATTACAGCGTTGACGAAGCCGGTGCGTCAGGTAAGGCTGGCGGTGTGTAGCCTGGCAGCCACTGTGTCAGCAGCTTGACAAGGGATTGCTGCGACACGGGTTTGAATGCCACGTCGTCCATGCCGGCATTCAGGCAGCGTAGGCGGTCTTCTTCGTAGGTGTTGGCGGTCACGGCCACAATGGTGCGTCGCGGCACATTGTTCTTTTTTTCCCATTGGCGTATTTGTTCGGTGGCGCCAATGCCGTCAAAGCGTGGCATGTGCAGGTCCATCAGGATCAGTGGCGCCGGCTCGCCGCCCAAAATGGCTTCAAATCCCTGTTGCCCGTTTTGCGCCAGCGCCACCTCGACTCCCAGCCGCTTCAGCAGGAACATCATCAGGCGCAACTGCACCACGTTGTCTTCGACTACCAGGACACGGTTTAACGTGGGCGCTGTTGGCGTACCGGGTGCCACCGAGGCATTTTTGCTGTCGCGTGTTGAATGCATTATTTTCTCATTCATGTTCATGCGTGAATTTAACACCCAAGTGGTGCGTCAGGGCCTCATAAATCTCAATGAACTGGTAGGGTTTTCGGACAACGGCGTCCATGCCCGCCGCCATCAGCGCGTCGCGTTCGGATTTCAGGCCAGATGCGGTGACGGCGATGATCTTGACGTCACGCCCGCCTTCCATGGCACGGATGCGTTGGGTGGCTTCCAGTCCGTCCATGACTGGCATCAGGATATCCATCCAGATCAGGTGGGGTTGCCATGCCGCAAATGCCTCGACGCCTTGCTTGCCGTTGTCGACCCCCCGCAGCTGTAAACCGTTGAAGTTGAGGATTTCTTTTAGCAGCAGGGCATTTTCGAGCTGGTCTTCGACAATCAAAATGCGATAGTCATTTTGCTTCGGCGCCAGATCCACAACCCGCCCTGGTTCGACCGCCATGGGGACTGGTTCGGGCGCTTGTGTGCCGTTGATCGGCAGCTCGACCCGGAACAGCGACCCAGTGCCGAGTGCGCTCTGGACCCTGATGCGTCCACCCATCATGGTCATAAAGCTGTGTGAGATCGTCAGTCCCAATCCGCTGCCATGTCCCAGCTTGCTGTTGATTTGGGCAAAGGGTTCAAAGATTTTGTCCTGGTCAGCCGCGTTGATGCCAATACCGCTGTCTTCTACCTCGATGATCAGCAACTGCTGCGAGGCTTCGCCGGGTACCGTCTTCACCCGCAGCGTCACGTGGCCCTGCTCGGTGAATTTGATGGCATTGCCAAGCAGGTTGATGAGCGTCTGACGCAGCATTAACGCATCGGTGTGGACAAAGTCCGGAAACCTGGAAGACGGGTCTACCGTCAATTGCAGCCCTTTGTCGCGGGCGCCGAGGTGCATCATGGCGGTGACCTCGCGTACCATCTCGCCGAGGTCAAAAGTCGTTTTGTCGAGCCGTATGTTGCCCGCGTCAATCTTCGCCATGTCCAGCACATTGTTGATCAAAGCCAGCAGTTGTTTGCCACTGTTGCAGATGATGTTCAGGCTGTCGCGCTGCTTTTCGGACGCCTCCGGGTGGATGCGCAACATGTTTGAGAAACCCATCATCGCATTCAGCTGCGTACGGATTTCATGGCTCATATTGGCCAGGAAGGTGCTCTTGGTCACATTGGCGGCTTCGGCCTCGAGTTTGGCCCGAGCCAGCAACTGGTTGGCCGTATGGAGGTCGACGGTGCGGGCCAGGACCCGGGCCTCCAGGTTGGCGTTGAGGTTTCTGCTCTCGGTTTCGGTTTGCTTACGCAACGTGATGTCCTGAACATTGGCCACCCGGTAGAGCACATTGCCATTGGCATCCTTCACTGCCGTGACATCAACCAGCACCGGGAAAATCACACCATCTTTTCGGATATGTCTGGATTCGAAGATGTAGTGGCCCAATGTTTGCGCCTGATGGATGTGGTGCGGGACCTTGGCGCGTTCTTCAGGGGCAAACAAGTCGGAAACCGGCAGGCCAATAAATTCGTCCGCACTGTAGCCGTATAGCCCGGCGCAGTTCGGATTGGCCATGTCGATGTGATTGCTGTCCGCATTGGTCACCAGCACGCCCCATTGCGTGTGCTCGAACATATGTTGCCAGCGGGCCAGGACTTTGGCTTGTGATTCCAGCTGTTGTTTTTGCTGCTGCAGTTCACACATCACGCGATGGGTCCGTAGCGCCGCATAGGCCCATGCGTGGAGATTGTCCGCATGTAACTCCGATTTCAGCTGATACCCGTTAATTTCATAACACTGCATCACCTCTCTTTGGGGTGCGTAGCCGGGTTGGCCTGTGACAAGAATGATCTGGACGGTGTGGTTGCCCAGCGCCTCGCGGATATGGCGAATCAGTTCCAGACCCGCTTGTTCGGTTTCCATCGCCACATCCAGCAGGATCAGGGCGATGTCAGGATGCTCCGTCAGTCGGGTCTTTGTCTCGTTGGCAGAGGCTGCGTCCATCAGCCGAAGCGGGCGTCCTTCTACCTCAACATCGCACAGGGCGAGACGCAGCACGGCACGTAGGTCGGGCTCGTCGTCAACCAGCAGCACCTTCCAGCCATCCACCGACAAAGGGGGCTTTGCTGTTGCAAATTCCGGGGTGAACAACGTGGAAAAATTGTCTTGCAGGCTCATTGTGGAATCTCAATGTGGAAAGATACGCCCGCTCCCAATTGGCTCTTGCATTGGATGGTGCCGCTCATGCGGTGAGCGATCAGATTATGAACCAGGTGCGTGCCCAGGCCCATGCCATGCGGGTGGTCGGTGGTGTAGAACGGATGGAAAATCGGGGTCTTAAAAAGTTGTGCAAAATTGACCAGAAAGGCGGCACCTTGACCGACAATTGAAACAATGAGTCCTGAATTCTCGGAAAAATTAACTGTTGCCGTTGACAACATGCCTGCGTTCCCAAAAAGCGTCCAGGAGATACTTGCGTTGACGCGCAATGTTGAGTGTGCGCCCAAAGACTTGGTGCAGGTCATTGAAAACGACCCGGTGGTGACTGTCAGGGTGCTGCGGGTGATCAACGCCGCCTACTTCAGTCTGCCCAAAAAAACCACCTCGATCAAACATGCCGTGGTGTACCTGGGCTTCAATACCATCAAGAACCTGGCCGTGGGCATTGCCGCCCTTGGTATGGTTTCGGCCAACCGCGTGGCAGGCCTGGACAACAAGGCGTTTTTGCAGCATGCCCTGAGTACCGCAGGCATTGCCAAATTACTGGCCCAGCGGGTTGACGGCGCCGATCCGATGGATTGTTTTGTGGCGGGACTGCTGCATGATTTTGGCAAATTGCTGCTGGCGCAGACCATGCCGGCAGAGTTTCAAAAAGCGCTTGACCAAAGCCGAAGCGGTCAAACTTCGCTGCACCTGGCCTTGCGCGAGGTCATGGGGGTTGACCATGCGGAAGTCGGCGCCATGCTGGTGAGCAAGTGGCGTTTCCCGGTGGACCTGGTAGAAGCCATTCGGCACCAGTATGGCCCCGAGATTCAGGACGCACCCATGACCGCCTGTGTTTTTGCTGCCAATCAAATCAGCAAGAAGCTGCAATTTGGTTTTGCCGGCAACTTCTATCATGAAGCCTTGCCGCCAGCCATCGCCAAACGTCTCGGCGGTGGGCTGGACGAGCTCATGGCCAGCCTGGGCGATCTCACACCAGTTTTTGAGGAAGCCAAGCAATTTTCCAATATATGAATGCCAGGCATTTTTTATATTAATCGCCTTTACACCGGGAAATGAGAAACACCAACATGCAACAAGAACAGTCACCTCAGACAGATGTACAGGCCGGACCCGTTCCTGGGCCCAGCGAGCAAGCCTTGGTCGATCTGGAAGAATTTCGGATCACGCAGCCCAAGGTCATTGGCGATGTGTTGCGGCAGTTGATGAACCGCAAGGATTTCTTAACTGTGGAATGTATGGACGGAAGCCATCGCATCGTGACCAGTGTCCTGGCGGTCAATCAGCTTGACGGTTTTTTTGTCTTTGACGGCAGCCCGGTCAACAGCCACAATCGCGGTCTGCTGGATTCTCCTGAGAATTTTTTCTCTGCTAATCAGGACGGTATTCGCATTCAGTTCACCGTCAACCAGCCTGAAACCGATGAATTTGAGGGTGGCTTCGCTTTGCGCGCAGCGCTGCCGCAGAGTCTTTATCGGGTCCAGCGCCGCGAGTTTTACCGCGCTGCGGCACCCCTGGTAGAGTCTTTCCGATGCAAGGCGGTGCTGCCTGATGGGCGTGAGCTGTCCTGGGAAATTGTGGATCTGTCGCTTGACGGGCTTGGTTTGCGCTCCAAAGACCCGATCTCGGGGGAGTTACCCATGGGTACGGTACTGAACCAGGTGGTGTTGGACTTTGGTCAAAGGGGGCGCATCGAGACTGACCTGAGAATCACTAACCTGCGCAATATTCGGGGACCCAGTAACCCGGTTTACCGCATAGGCAGCCGGTTCGAGCATTTTCCGAAGTCAAAAGAGCAGGTCTTGCAACGTCTGATTACCTACCTTGAGCTCACACGCCGAGGGCGTTCGTAAAACGCAGCCGGCCCATGACGTGGCCGACTCCCGGCCGCGTTAACCGCGTGCCAGACGGCTGCCGCCGCCCGTTCCGGGCCGGTGTCCACCATCGGGTCCGTACAGGGGGTGGCCACTGTTTTGCAGGAAGCTGATGGTTTGCCGGGTAAAGTCCAGATGGGCATGAATCATGACGCCATTACGCTGATTGCGGCTGCTGGCCAGCGTCGCACAGGTCAACAGGTCAGCCCAGGCCTGCGCCAGCGCCGGGCCAGCCCCAGCACAGGCGGCTTCTGTACCCGCACGGCCTGCCGGGTAACCTAACGCCAGTTGTTCCTGGTCACGTCGTCGGCCAAGACCGCTGATGTGATCCGCCAGTGTTGATTTGCGCTCGGCAAGCACGGGCAGGTTGGCAAAGTTGCTGTCGCTCAGAGCGTTGGCTTCCTGGTCGAGCAGCTCAATGTATTCCCCAACAGCGCTGACTTCCTGGGTCAGCAGGTCAAGCAGCGGCCGGCTCATGTTTAATTCCGGCCAATCAGGTCGCGCACCGAGTCGAGCAGGCCATCTGCAATTTTGGCGGTGTCCACCTGGTAGCGTCCGGCGCTGATATCTTCTCTGATTCTTGCCACCCTGGCGGCATCAAAGTCACCATGGGTCGAAGGCAGGACAGCCTCGGCAGAAGCGGTGCTGCGCAGTTTCTGCGCCGGTGACGCGACGCGTGACAATGACTGTTGGGCATTGACACCGTCCTTGGCAGGCGGTGTTGCCGGGTTCGTCATGGCTTTTAAATAAAGAGCGTTTTGATCGATTTTCATGATAATTCCTCAACGAATCTCAACGAGACTCAACGGTATAACGGCAGTTCATCTGAAAACTTTAGGCGGCAACACAAATTATTGAAAAATTAGGGTGATTTTTCAACCATGCCGTCTGATCGAACGATGCCACTGAGCATGTCCCCCTTGCGCGTTTTGACCTGAATGACGGCACCCGCCGGCGCATTTGTCATGGCTTTGCCCTCGGTGCTGACTGTAAAGCCGTTGCCTTGGGCGAGCACTTTAACAGTTTGTCCGCGTTGCACGATGGCCAATGGCTTGAGCCATTCACGCCGCAAAGGGGCTCCGGAGGCAATGCGGCTGGTTGCGACCACGCCACTGAGTTGCGCCAGGTCAACAATCACGCTGCCGGGCAGGGTGGTCAGGTCACCCTCGCGCACCTGCGTATTGGTGCTGCTCACAAGTTGCCCGGCATTGATTGGCTGTGACGCCATATAGTAGACCCCTACGACCGAGATGTAGGCGGACACATAACGTGTCCAGGGTGTGTCCGAATGGCATCGCACACCGATCGATACCCGTCCCCACAGGCGTGCACCGCTGGGCAGGAAGGGCTCAAGGGTGGCACAGGCAGGCAGTTGATCCAACAGGGGCGTATCCAGACTGATGCCAAGCTTGCCGGTCAAGCCGCTGGTCTGCGCCACAACAAACTGCTTGATCGCAGTGCTTGCTGTGCCCGGCGTGCCCTTGTGGGCCTGGTTGACCGAGGGCGCTATCGCCTGCGATGGGTTGACGCCAGCCTGGCTGAATGACCCGACGCTGGCGGCCAGCACAGCAAGCAAGGCGCTTGTCATCCCTCTGAAATAGGTTTTGTACAGGCCCATCAATAGCAGTGTCATGGAAGGCATGCACTGGATTCTAGAAACTCCATCCAGGGCGCCAAGGGCTGAATTGAGCCTTTAAACCCCATCTGATCCGCTGATTGCTGGCACCAGCGCTTCCTACAATTATTTCAAGCACACGGGTTTGGATGGATGACCAGGCTGGTGATTCACAACGATGGGAAAAACGATGATAGACAAACTGGACGCTTCTCTGCGTTTCCATCAGGAAGCGTTGAACTTGCGGGCACGCCGCCAGGAAGTCCTGTCGGCCAACATCGCCCATGCCGACACCCCCAACTACAAGGCCCGTGACATCAACTTCAATGCCGCTTTGACGCAAGCGGTGGAACGTGGCAGGCAGAGCCAGTCGGTGGCCATGGCCACCACCGCGACCGGCCATCTGGCGGCCAGCGCTGGTGCCGCCAACGACGCCAATCTGTTGTACCGCACACCAGTGCAAACCAGCATGGACGGCAATACGGTCGAGATGGATGTTGAACGTGTCAATTTTGCTGACAACGCCATGCGTTATGAAATGAACCTGACCGTGATCAGTGCCAAGATCAAGGGCATGTTGGCGGCCATGCAGCAATAGCGCCAAGGAGTCAAACCATGCCAATCGCCAATCGATCACTGGGTATTTTTGACATTGCGGGTTCTGCCATGTCGGCGCAATCGCAGCGCATGAACGTCACCGCCAGCAACCTGGCCAACGCCGACAGTGTGGCCGGCCCGGACGGCCAGCCCTACCGCGCCAAACAAGTGGTGTTTGAGCTGGCCGCCGCACAAGGACAAGCTATTGGCGGCGTCAGGGTGGCCAAGGTGGTTGATGACCCGTCCCCGCTGCGCATGCAGCACGACCCGCAAAACCCGCTTGCCAATGCCGAGGGTTATGTGGCGCACTCCAACGTCAACGTGGTGGAGGAGATGGTCAACATGATCTCGGCCTCACGCTCGTACCAGGCCAATGTTGAGGTACTCAACACGGCCAAGACCTTGATGCTCAAGACCCTTACGGTCGGCCAGTAGCCCAAATGACGGCCGCCTTCGTTCATTCACAGGAGTAATTGTTATGGCCCTGACTGTCCCCAATTCGGTGACCGCCACCAGTGCGACGGAGGCGTCAACCTTGATCGCCAGTACCAACGCCGACAGCGAGTCGCGTTTTCTCAAGCTGCTGGTCACCCAGCTCAACAACCAGGATCCGCTTAACCCCCTGGAAAACGCCGAACTGACCTCGCAACTGGCGCAGATGAGCACGGTCAGCGGAATCGAAAAGATGAACACCGCGCTGGCGTCCCTGCTGGCCCAAAGCGGTTCCAGCCAGGTCTTGCAATCCGCCAGCCTGATCGGACGTTCGGTGCTGGTGCCTGGGGAAAACCTGGAACTCAAACAAGGTGCCCCGGTGGATTTTGCGGTTGACATGACGGGAGCTGCCCAGTCGGTTGAGCTCAATATCACCGATGCGGCCGGGCATGTTGTTCGTAACTACCCACTCGGCGCTTTGCCAGCGGGTGTCAAGGCGCTGTCGTGGGATGGTCTGGACGGCGATGGTGCGCAAGTTCCCGACGGCAGCTACAAGTTCAACACCACCGCCACCGGCGAGGGCGCGGCTGGCGCGCGCGTTGGCCTGACCTATGCCGCCGTCACCAGTGTCGCCCTGGGAGCCAATGGTGTCGCGCTCGACCTGGCGGACAGTCGCAAGGTCAGCTTTGGCGACATCCGGTTGATTGCTGGCGCACCCGCTTCATCTCTTTAAACATTGATCTTTAAAAAGGAAATATCATGAGTTTCTCACAAGGTGTAAGTGGCTTGAACGTGGCTGCGGCCAATCTCGATGTCATCGGCAACAACATTGCCAACTCTGGAACCGTTGGTTTCAAGTCTGGCGCGGTACAGTTTTCCAACGTCTATGCCGGCTCCATGGCCGGGTTGGGGACCAAAGTCTCGGGCGTGTTCCAGGATTTCACGGCCGGCGCCATCCAGCGCAGCGCCCGGCCGCTGGATGTGGCCATTGTGGACGGCAACGGCTTCTTTCGTATGGCCAGTACCGGTGGCGAAATCAGGTACACCCGCAACGGGCAGTTTGATGTGGACAAAAACAACTTCATCACCAACGCCGCGGGCTTACGCCTCACTGGTTACGCCGTGGATGACACCGGTAAGATTTCCGTGGCCAGCGTGGTGCCGCTGGAGGTGCCCACGCTGCCCATGAATCCAGCCGCAACCACCTCGATCGTGGCCCAGTTCAATGTCGACGCGCGCAGTGCCTACCCGGTCACCGCCCCTTTTGATGCCCAGGATCCTTCCAGTTACAACTACTCGAACTCGGTCACCATTTTTGACTCGCATGGTGATTCACACGAACTGTCGGCCTTCTTTGTCAAGACCGCGCCTAACAAGTGGGAGGTGTACGCCACCACCGACGGCAAAGCACTGTCGACCGGTGGTGCCTTTGCCCCAGCGCCGGCTTTCCCGCCCTTGACCCCGGTTGTTGGCTCCGGCGGCACCCCCATTGGTTCGCTCGGATTTAACAGCGCCGGCAAAATGACGACGACCTCGTTGACGGGAACGGCCCTGACCGACGCAACCGCAGCACTGGTCACGGCGCAAGCGGAACAAGTCACTGCGCAGACTGCCTTTGATAACTCGGTAGAAGGCCTGGCAGCGAGCGCGGCAAAGGCTGCTTTGGATCTCACGGACGAGGGCATTGCAGCCATTGCGGCGGCCACAGCAGCCACAGCTGCAGCCGTCGCGGCAGCAGGGGCACCCACCGACACCGCGCTGGCGACCAAGGCCCAGGCCGCGGCAGAAGTCTCGGCCAAGGCCACGGCGACAGCAGCGAGCACCGAAGCGGGTGAATTGGCCCGAACCACCGCGGCCAAGGCCAAGGGATCCGCATCCGGTTTGGCCCTGGCAACCGCCAAAGCGACGACCGCCCGCGCCCAATCGACCTTGACACCGACGCTTGACAAACTGACTTTTGCCGGGCTGAGCTTCCCCAGTGGGGCCGCACCCATGGCATTTGAGATCGCACTGGCTGGCACCACTCAGTTTGCTTCACCCAATGAGGTCAGAAAAATGGCGCCCGACGGTTATGCCTCGGGCCAGTTGATCACCCTGGACATTGCGTCCGACGGCATCATCTCGGGCAAATACTCCAATCAGCAGACGCAGGTCATCGGGCAGATCGCCTTGTCCTCGTTTGCCAGTCCGAACGGGCTGCAAAACCTGGGTGAAAACGTCTGGGCCGAAACCCCGACGTCGGGCGCACCCCGCACCGACAAGGGCGGGCCCGGCTCCACTTTGGGCGCTTTGCTGGGCGGTGCCACCGAAGGCTCCAATGTGGACCTGACCGCCGAACTGATCAATCTGATCATCGCCCAGCGCACCTACCAAGCCAACACGCAAACCGTGAAAACGCAGGACCAGGTGGTGCAGGCCCTGATCAACCTGCGTTAACACCGGATGTAGCCCCCTGACGCAATGGCCATCAACCCACCCAAGACCAAGGAAACACCATGGACCGCATGATCTACATCGGCATGAGTGGCGCCAAGCAGGCCATGGAACAACAGGCGTCGGTGGCCAACAACATGGCCAATGTGTCAACCCGCGGTTTTCGCGCCCAGATCAACAGCTATCAGGCGTTGCCGGTGCTGGGTGACAGCCTGTCGACCCGCACCCTGGTGAGCGCCACCACACCGGCTGCCGATTTGCGCCCCGGCCCCATGCAACCCACCGGGCGTGCACTGGACGTGGCGGTGCAGGGGCAGGGCTGGTTGACCGTGCAAATGCCCGATGGCAGCGAGGCATTGACCCGTGTCGGCAACCTGCAGGTGGGCGCCGACGGACAGTTGCAGACCATGGACGCGCTCCCGTTAATGGGCGACGCCGGGCCGCTGGTGGTGCCACCTGGTGCTGTGGTGACGGTCACCCCTGACGGGGTGGTCAATGCCCAGGTGCCGGGCGACGCAGCCACGGGCGGGGCCGAAGTCGGGCGCCTGAAACTGGTTAACCCGCCGCCGGCCACTCTGGTGCGAGGCGCGGACGGCCTGTTTCGCCTGCAAACCGGCGCCGGGGCGGCCCAGGCCGACCCCAACGTGCGCTTGCGCAGCGGGGCGCTGGAGGGCAGCAACGTCAACCCGGTGGAGGCCATGGTCGCCATGATCAGCAACGCGCGGCGTTTTGAGATGCAGATGAAAACCTTGCAGACCGCAGAAAGCAATGACCAGCAGGCAAACAAATTGCTGTCGGCCAGCTAACCAGGAGTTTCCCCATGATCCGTTCTTTGTACATTGCCAAAACAGGTCTTGACGCCCAGCAAACCCAGCTTGATGTGGTGGCTAATAATCTGGCCAACGTCGGCACCACGGGTTTCAAGCGCAGCCGCGCCGTGTTTGAAGACCTGATGTACCAAAACCTGCGCCAGACCGGCAGCCAGACCTCGGACCAGACCCGCATGCCTTCAGGGCTGCAGCTCGGCACTGGCGTGCGTGTGGTGGCCAGTGAGCGCATTCACTCCCAGGGCAATGCCACCAAGACCGACAACCCCACCGATGTCGCCATCAACGGCGACGGCTTTTTCCAGATTCTGATGCCCGATGGCACCACCGCCTACACCCGGGACGGCTCGTTCCAGAAGGACGCCAGTGGCCAGTTGGTGACTGCCAGCGGTTACCCGGTGCAGCCTGCCATCACGGTGCCTGAGGGCACCACCAGCCTGACCATTGCCAGCGATGGCACGGTGTCCGTGATTCTGGCTGGCAGCACCGCCAGTGTGCCCGTCGGTCAGCTGCAGCTGGCCACTTTTCTCAACCCGGCGGGCTTGCAAAGTACGGGCGAAAACCTGTACAGCGAATCCGATGCCTCGGGCACGGCCAGCCAAAGCACGCCCGGCCAGAACGGCGCCGGCAACCTGAACCAGGGTTATGTGGAGTCCTCCAACGTCAACGTGGTGGAGGAACTGGTCAACATGATTCAGACCCAGCGCGCTTACGAGATCAACAGCAAAGTGATCACCACCTCTGATCAAATGCTGAGCAAACTGGCGCAGCTGTGAGCACGGCCATGAAAACCGCGCAGCGCTTGTTTTGGTGTTTGCTCAGTGCCCTGCTGCTGGCGGGCTGCGCCCAGTTGCCGCGCGAGCCGCTGGTACAGCAACCCATGACCATGCGCCCCGAGCCCATGCGCGCGGCACTGGCCAGCCCAGCGGCCAACGGCGCCATTTACCAGGTCGGGTTTTCATCCCAACCGCTGTTCGAAGACCGGCGCCCCCGTTATGTGGGTGACATCCTGACCATTCTGGTCAGCGAAAACGTCAACGCCAGCAAGAATTCGGCAGCCAATGTCAGCCGCAGTGGCAGTGTCAGCGCCGACCTGGGCCTGATCCCGAAATTATTGAGCGGCTTGTTTCTCAGCGATCAGGGCGCCGACGTGAGTGGCAAAAACATCATGAGCGCCAAGGGCGGCGCCAATGCGGCCAACACCTTTAACGGCGTCATCACGGTCACCATCGTTGACGTGCTCGCCAACGGCAACCTGCTGGTCAGTGGTGAAAAGCAGGTGCTGATCAACCAGGGCACAGAGTTCATCCGCTTCTCGGGGGTGGTCAATCCGCGCACGGTGGGCGCCAGCAACACGGTGGTTTCCACCCAGGTGGCAGATGCCCGCATTGAGTACAGTGCCAAGGGCTACATCGACGAAGCGCAGACCATGGGTTGGTTGCAACGATTTTTCCTCAACGTATTGCCCTTGTGATGATGCCTACCAAACGCTTCCTGCTGTGTCTGAGCCTGGTGCTGCCTTTGTTGACGGCGGAGCCTGTGCAGGCCGACCGGCTCAAGGACATTGCCAGCATCCAGGGCGTGCGCGACAACCCGCTGATTGGCTACGGCCTGATGGTTGGGCTCGATGGCAGTGGTGACCAGACCATGCAGACCCCGTTCACCACCCAAAGCCTCAACAACATGCTGGTGCAACTGGGCATCACGTTGCCGACTGGCAGCAGCATGCAGTTGAAAAACGTGGCAGCCGTCATGGTGACCGCCGTGCTGCCGTCTTTTGTGCGACCGGGTCAAACCATCGACATCACGGTGTCCTCCATGGGCAATGCCAAAAGCCTGCGCGGCGGTACCTTGCTGATGACCCCCCTGAAAGGCGCCGATGGCCAGGTGTATGCCCTGGCGCAGGGCAATATGGTGATTGGCGGCGCGGGTGCCTCAAGCGGCGGCAGCCAGACCAAGATCAACCAGATCAGTTCAGGACGCATCCCGGCGGGCGCCATTGTCGAGCGTTCGGTGGCCTCCAGCCTGGGTGGTGACGGAACGCTCATGCTGGAGCTCAATACCAGTGATTTTGGTACCGCAAGCCAGGCGGTGGAGGCCATCAACCGCGACTTTGGCGCTGACACCGCGCGCGCGCTGGACGGCCGCGTGATCCAGATCAAGGCGCCCGACCGGCCCGAGGCGCTGGTGGGTTTTCTGTCCCGCATTCAGGATCTTGAGGTGACGCCGACACAGGCCATGGCCAAGGTGGTTATCAATGCGCGCACCGGTTCGGTGGTGATGAATCAAAACGTCAGAATCAACGATTGTGTGGTGGCCCACGGCAGTTTGTCGGTCACCATCAACTCCGAACCCGTCATCAGTCAGCCCAATCCGCTGGCGGCTGGCAGTACCGTGGTGGCCCAGGTGGCCGAGATTCAGATTGACCAGGGTTCTGGCAGTTTGCAGACGTTGCGTAGCGGCGCCTCGCTGGCCGACGTGGTCAAGGGACTCAACAGCCTGGGTGCCAACCCGCAGGATCTGGTGTCGATTTTGCAAGCCATGAAGGTGGTTGGCGCCTTGCGCGCCGAGCTTGAGATTATTTAGAAGCCGCCATGACCAGCGCATCATTGTCCCCACTCCAAAGCCCGCAGGCATCCAACGCAGGCGTGCTCGACCAGCGGCTGGTACTGGATGTGCAGGGTGTTGATGACTTACGCCGCACGGTTCGCAGTTCCCCGCAAGAGGGCCTCAAGCAAGCCTCCAAACAGTTTGAAGTCCTGTTCATGCAAATGGTCCTCAAGAGCATGCGTGAGGCAACACCCTCTGAAGGGCTGTTGGGCAGCGAACAGGAAAAAGTCTATACCTCTATGCTCGACCAGCAACTGGCACAAAACCTGTCGGGTCGGGGCCTGGGGCTGGCCGAGGCCATGTTTGCCCAGCTCAGCCGCAACATGCAGCCGCAAGGCCAGCCAGACCCGTCGGCATTGTCTACTGCCCCCGCAGCGGCGCGGCCAGTGACCGCCACACCGCCACAGGCCAGAGTGACAGACCTGTCCTTGTATGAAGTCGCCACCGCGCAGGCAACGCTTAGCCGCAGCGTGTTGCCACAAGCGCATGTTGAACAATTTGTCACCCGTTTGTTGCCAGCGGCGCAGCGCGCCAGCCAGGCCAGCGGGGTACCCGAACAACTGATCATGGCGCAGGCCGCGCTGGAGTCTGGCTGGGGCCGGCGTGAAATTCGTGCTGACGATGGCCAAAACAGCTTTAACCTGTTTGGCATCAAGGCTGACAAGCAGTGGCGAGGGGCGGTGGTGGAGACCACCACCACCGAATACGTGAACGGGGTGGCACAAAAAGAGCGGGCCAGTTTTCGGGCCTATGGCTCCTACGAAGAAGGATTCCTGGATTACGCCAAATTGATCGGCAACAACCCGCGTTATGCCAAGGTGCGTAACGCCAATTCGGCCGCAGATGCGGCATTGGGCTTGCAGCAGGCCGGTTATGCGACCGACCCGAACTACGGCAGCAAGCTGATCCGCATCATGAAACAGATGAGCTGATGAAAAAAATCAAGCTAACAGATGCCCCAGGCCTGTATTTATTCCAGTCATTGCCGTTATAGACATAAGGACCTCTCATGAACGCAATACCCAATCAATCTGACGCGCTGGCGCCGCAGGCGCTGGAGTTCCTCTCCTTCACGCTGGGCCACGAAGAGTACGGCATTGATATCCAGAAGGTGCAGGAACTGCGTGGTTACGACACCGTGACCCGCATTGCCAATGCACCGGCGCATATCAAGGGTGTGGTCAACCTGCGCGGCATCATCGTGCCCATCATCGACATGCGCATCAAGTTCAATTTGGGCGAGCCAAGCTACGACCAGTTTACGGTGGTCATCATTTTGAACATGGACAAGCGCGTCATGGGCCTGGTGGTCGACAGTGTCTCGGACGTGATCACGCTGACCCCTGATCAGGTGCGACCACCACCAGAAATGGGTGCGCTACTTGATACGGCCTACCTGATCGGACTTGGCACGGTGGCGCAACGCATGCTGATTCTGGTGGACATCAACAAGCTGATGTCAAGCGCCGATATGGGTCTGGTTGAGCAAGCCTGATCAGACGCCTCATGCATGATTTGAAGCACCATTCCCTATTGATTTACTGAAAGAATGACATGAAGCTTGGCAACTTGAAGATCGGTACGCGGCTCGGCATTGGTTTTGCGCTGGTGCTGATGCTGCTCAGTGTGATTGCCGGACTGGGTGTCTGGCGTTTGCAAAGTGTCGGCGATACCTCGGTAGAAATGACCAGCAAGGCGATGATCAAGGAACGTCTTGCGGCGCAATGGCTCAAGGCAACCAGCGTCAATAGCGTGCGCACGTTTTCCCTGATCAAAACGACCAATCCGTCAGATGAGAGCTATTTCCAGAGTTCGATTGCGCAAACCAGCCAGGAAATCACAGCTACTTCGCAAAAGCTTGTGGCTATGCTGGACCAGCCCGAAGAAAAGCGTTTGTACGAAGACTGCCTTGCCAAACGCGCCCTGTATGTGGACATCCGGGCGACCGCCATGAAGATGAAGTCCGATGGCCAGCAGGAACTGGCGGTCGAGTTGACCGACACCAAGCTGGTGCCCGCCCTTGGGGCCTACGAAGAATCGATCAGGGCGCTGTTGAGTTTTGAGGCCAACCATATCGACCAGACCGCACGGTCCATTGATGACCTGTACCGCGCTGGCCAGTTGAATCTGGTCGGCCTGGCGCTGCTCGCCGTGGCCCTCGGATGTGTGTTGGCGTGGTGGCTCACGGTCGGTATTACCCGCCAGTTGCACCGGGCTGTGATCCTGGCGCAAAAAGTGGCCAGCGGCGACCTGACCAGCCACATTGGTCCCAGCACCAAGGATGAAACCGGCCAACTGATGCAGGCCCTGAGTGAAATGAACAACAGCCTGGTCAGAATTGTGGGCGAGGTGCGTCATGGCACCGACACCATTGCGTCGGCCTCAAGCCAGATTGCGGCTGGCAACCTTGACCTGTCGGGCCGAACCGAACAGCAGGCCAGTTCCCTGGAAGAGACTGCGGCGTCCATGGAGCAGCTGACAGCCACCGTCAAACAAAATGCCGACAACGCGCGGCAAGCCAATCAGTTGGCCATGGCGGCCTCGGGGGTGGCGGTCAGGGGTGGCAGCGTGGTGGCTGACGTGGTTGGCACCATGGGCGCGATCAACGCCTCTTCCAGGAAAATTGTCGACATCATTGGCGTCATCGATGGCATCGCTTTCCAGACCAATATTCTGGCCCTCAATGCGGCGGTCGAAGCCGCCAGGGCGGGTGAGCAGGGCCGTGGTTTTGCCGTGGTGGCGGCTGAAGTGCGCAATCTGGCGCAACGCTCCGCCGCCGCCGCCAAAGAAATCAAGATGCTGATCGGGGACTCGGTTGACAAGGTCGAGGAAGGCAGCAAACAGGTCGCAGAGGCGGGCCGGACCATGGATGAAATTGTCAACAGCGTCAAGCGGGTGACCGACATCATGGCCGAAATCTCGGCGGCCAGCCAGGAGCAGACCTCGGGCATTGAGCAGGTCAACCAGGCCATCACGCAAATGGACCAGGTCACCCAGCAAAATGCCGCGCTGGTGGAACAAGCAGCCGCTGCTGCGGCCTCCTTGCAAGAGCAAGCCAGCAATTTGTCACAGGGTGTCAGTGTCTTCAAGCTGGACCGTCGCCAGACCGCCATGTTTGCCCAGTCACGCAGCAACCCGGCGCCGGCACCACAGATCAAACTGCAGGCCGAGGCGCCCAAGCGCGAGCCCAAGATCCTGGCGACGCGACAATTGACCCGTGCGCCTGCCGCTGCTCCCGCTGCGGCCGGGGGTGATTGGGAAGAATTTTGATGAGGTAATCCCATGTCATTCGGAATGTTTTACACCGGCCTGAGTGGCCTGAACGTGGCCAAGGCAGCGTTGGTGACCACGGGGCACAACACCGCCAACGTCAACACGCCTGGCTACAGCCGCCAGTCGGCACAAATTGCGTCCAATGGCGGCATTTATGCACCGGGGGTCGGCTTTTTTGGAACCGGTGTCAAGGCGACCGACGTCACGCGCAGTTATGACCGTTTCCTCACAACGCAGCTCAATCAGGCGCAGTCGGCCAATCAGTCCTTGAGCACACACTACGGGCAAATCAGTCAGATCGACAACCTGCTGGCCAATCAGAGCGCCAGTTTGGCGCCCCTGATGCAAGCGGTGTTCACCAGCGTGCAAGCGGTTGCCAACACCCCGGCCGACCCGGCGGCACGGCAACAATTGATCGGTTCGGCGCAAGCGATGACCAACCAGTTCAGAGCCACCAGCGACTACCTTTCCGGCCTCAACACCAATGCCAATGATCAAATCGCCGGCAGTGTCGACCTGATCAACACCTATTCTGGCCAAATTGCCAGCCTGAACAAACAAATTGCCCTGGTCACCGATGCCTCTGGCAACCAGGCACCCAACGATTTGCTCGACCAGCGAGATTTGCTGGTGAGTGAGCTCAGCCAATTGGTGGGTACCAAGGTGGTGGTGCAGGATGGCGGCCAGTACAGCGTATTTATAGGCAATGGTCAGACCCTGGTGTTGGGTGATCAGGCCGCCAGCCTGAAGGCGGTCTCGTCCAGCGCCGATCCCGCACGCACCGGCGTGGCTTTGCTGGGTGCCAGCGGCCGCAGCGTGGAGTTGCAGGACACGGTGCTGGCGGGTGGTTCGCTGGGCGGTTTGCTGCAATTTCGCAATGAAACCCTCAACAACACCCAAAACGCACTCGGGCGCATTGCCATTGCCATGTCCGATACGTTCAATGCCCAACAGCGCCTGGGCGTTGACATGCAGGGTGTTCTGGGCAAAGACTTCTTTTCACAAGCGGCGCCCGGCATCATTGCCAACAACAATAACAAGGGTAATCTGGCTTTGGACGTGTCCTTTGACGACACCGGTAAATTAACCACCAGTGACTACCGTTTGAGTGTTGAGGCCGACCTGAGCCTGACCCTGACCCGGCTGTCCGATCAGCAAACGCTGACCTTGCCCACCGGCTTTCCGGCCAGCACCGTCAGCACGGCCACTTTTGATGGTGTGACGCTGAGCTTTGCCAGCGGCAGCGCCAGTGCTGGCGACTCCTTCCTGATTCAACCCACCCGAAGCGGTGCCCGCGACTTTGATGTGGTGCTGCTTGACCCCTCCAAACTGGCGGCAGCTGCACCCGTGGTGCTGGGCAACCCCATCAAGAATCTGGGCAGCGGGCTGATCTCGGGCGGCACTGTGGATGCCGACTATCTGGCCACACCACTGGCCAACAACGTGACCTTGACCTATGACAGCGCGAGCAACAGCCTGTCGGGTTTTCCCGATGGCAGCACGGTGACCTACAGTGCCGGTGCCACGATGCGTTTTGATGGCATCAGTGTCAAGCTCAGCGGCAGCCCGGCCAACGGCGACAGCTTTACCATCGAGAAAAACAGCGGTGGTGTCTCAGATGGTCGCAATGCCTTGTTATTGGCCGACCTGCAAAACAAGAAAACAATTGGCGACAACGCGTCGAGTTTCAACGATGCCTATGCCCAACTGGTGAGTACGGTGGGCAACAAGACCCGCCAGATTGACATTTCCAATACCGCACAGACCAGTTTGACGGCGCAAATCCGCACCGCACAGCAGTCGGTGTCGGGGGTCAATCAAGACGAAGAAACCGCCAACTTGTTGATCTTTCAACAGATGTACCAAGCCAATGCCAAGGTGATCCAGACCGCCTCAACCATGTTTGATGCGATTCTGGGCCTTCGCTAACCCGCCTTTTCAAGGAGCGCACCATGCGTATCAGCACCGCAACTTTTTTTGAAAAAAGCAAGGCAGCCATCAGCTCGCAGCAAGAAAGCCTGTTGCGGGTGCAGCAGCAAATGGGCGCCATGACCAAGACCCTGACCCCCTCGGACGACCCGATCAGTGCCACCCGTGCGCTTGGCGTGACGCAGTCCATCGCGCTCAGCAAGCAGTATGCGGCCAGCCGGGCGCAGGCAACCCAGACGCTTTCGCTCGAAGAAAACGCGCTCCAGAGCGTCACCTCCATCTTGCAAGACGTCAAAAGCCTGGTAGTCCAGGCCGGCAACGGCACACTCGCCGATGCGGACCGTGCCAGCATTGCCATGGCGATGCAGAGCAACCTGGACCAGCTGCAGGGGCTGGCCAATGCCGACGATGGCAACGGGCAGTTTTTGTTTGCCGGTTTTAAAAGCAGTACGCCACCTTTTGTGACCCAGGGCGATGGCCGGGTACAGTACGCGGGCGACCAGGGGCGGCGCCTGATGCAGGTGGATGTGTCGCGCCAGATGGCTGCCAGCGACGATGGACGCAGCATCTTTCAGGCGGTGCAAGGCGGGGCGGGCTACGTGAACTCGGCCAACCCGCTCAATACCGGAACCGGGGTGTTTACTGCCAATACCGTGGTTGACGCCACAGACCCGAACTTTGGCAAGGACTTTGTGATCAAGTTCCTGACTGCCAACACCTTTGAGGTCAACACCACGGGTGTGCCCGCAGTCAATGTGGTGCCCAGCACGGCGTACACCGAGGGCAATGCCATCAGCTTTGGTGGTGTCAGGCTCAGCTTGACTGGCGTGCCCGCCGCCGGCGACAGCTTTGATGTCTCAACTGCCAAAAATGCCGGCACTGACATCTTTGGCGCCATTGCTGACGTGCTTGCCGTGCTTAAAAAGCCGGTCGACAGCGGCAGCCCGGCGGCGCGCGCGCAACTGCTCAACGCCTTGAGTACCGCCAATAAAAAGGTCACCAACGCGCATGACAATGTGTTGACGGTGCGCTCGTCGGTGGGTTCACGCTTGCAGGAGCTTGACGCCCTCAACACCACCGGCAGTAACCGGACACTGTTCGACCAGAGCCAGTTGTCAGACTTGCAAGACCTGGATTACGCCAGTGCCATCTCGGAGCTTTTTCAGCATCAGACGGCGCTGCAGGCCACCCAGCAGGCTTTTGTGAAAATTGAGAAGTTGTCACTGTTCAATTATTTGTAGCAGGCTGGCGCGGCACATCACCGCAGCGCTTGCAAAAATCGGCCAATCAGCTCAAAACCGGCGCTAAAGCGCGGCAACATAAAGGGACCGAGGTAGGGCATCAGCAACTGCAACATGCCAATACCGGCCAGCAGCGTGATCGGAAAACCCACCGAAAAAATGCTGAACTGGGGTGACACCCGGTTCAAAATGCCCATCGCCAGGTTCAGGCTCAACAGGCAGGCCACCAGGGGCAGTGCCAGCATCAGGCCGTCCGCCACCACATTGCCGCCTGCGGCCACCAGCTGGGCCCAGCCGCCCTTGGACAACGGCGCATCAGAGATGGGCAGGGTCACAAAACTTTCGGCCAAGGTTCGGATCAATATCAAATGGCCGTCGACCGCCAGAAAAAGCAACATCACCAGCACATTGAGCAGGCGTGCCAGTACCATGGTGTTGCCGCCGCTGCTGGGGTCAAAAAACGTGGCAAAAGACAGGCCCATTTGCAGGCCCACATAGTCGCCCGTGGCCTGCACAGCGGCAAACACCATGCGCATGGCAAAACCCATGGCGGCGCCGATCAGAATTTGTTGGACCAAAATCCAGAACCCGCCCGCAGACATCAAAGGGGTGCTGGGCATGGGCGCCAGCGTGGGCACAATCACCAGGCTCAGCAACACCGCCATGGCCACCTTGACATTGCGCGGCACCACACTTTCGCCAAACAGGGGGGCGCTGGCAAGCAGCGCCAGAATACGCACAAAGGGCCAAAAAAAGCCCAGCAACCAGAGGTTCAGCTGCTCTGAGGTGACCGACAGGATCGGGGCCATCAGCCCACCAGTTGCGGAATAGAGGAAAACAGCGTGCGCATGTAGTCAAGCACACTTTCCAGCATCCAGGGTCCGGCAATGACCAGGGTGGCAAAGACGGCCAGAAGCTTGGGGATGAACGATAGGGTCATCTCATTGATCTGGGTAGCCGCCTGAAACAGGCTGATGAGCAAGCCGGTGACCAAGGCCACCAGCAGCAGCGGTGCGGCCAGCAGCACCGACAGCTGCATCGCCTGGTAGCCCATGGTCATGACTGTTTCGGGGGTCATGCTGTGGCCTTAACTGAAAAAGCTTTGGGCCAGCGCGCCCATCAGCAGTTGCCAGCCGTCCACCAGCACAAACAGCATCAATTTAAAAGGCAATGAAATGGTGGCGGGGGGCACCATCATCATGCCCATTGACATCAATACGCTGGCGACCACCAGGTCAACAATCAGGAACGGGATAAAGATCGTGAAGCCAATCTGGAACGCGGTTTTGAGCTCGCTGATGACAAAAGACGGCAGCAGAATCCGCAAGCTGATCTGCTCCGGACCCTGCATGGGCTCGGCGCGCGCCAGCTTGGCAAACATCGCCAGATCGGCTTGCCGGGTTTGCTTGAGCATGAATTCCTTGAACGGTTCCACCCCGCGTGTCATGGCCTCTTCGGCACTGATCTTGTTTTCGGAGAACGGCTGGTAGGCCTCGTTGTAGGCCTTGTCCAACACCGGCGACATGACAAAAAAAGTCAGGAACAGCGCCAACCCGACCAACACCTGGTTGGGTGGCGAGGACTGTGTGCCAATGGCGGTGCGCAGCAGCCCGAGCACAATCAGAATGCGGGTGAAGCTGGTCATGGAGAGCAGCAAGGCCGGCAGGAACGTCAGCGACGTCAGCAGCACCAGCGTTTGCACGCTCAGTGACCAGGTCTGGCTGGCGCCGGGTCCCTGGCTGCTGACAATGCCGGGCAGACCTTGGGCCACGCCCACCGACGGCAGCGTCAGGCACAGCAGCGCCAGCAGGGGCAACAGCAACCGGGTGAACAAACAGCCCCCTACTTTTGTCATGGTGCCGACTTTCCGGGCTGGCGCATGGGGCTGAGCGACTGGCGCAGTCGGTTGGCAAACGTGTCAGGGTCGGTGTCGTCCACCTTGGGTGAAGCATCCGGGGCGTGTTGCGCCGCCATGGTGTGCAGCGTGTTGACCTGCCCGGCACCCACACCAAGCAGCAGCCAGGTGTCGCCAATTTCCACCAGCACAACACGTTCGCGCTGACCCACCATGAGGCTTGACACCACCTTGAGCAGGCGGCCACCCTGCCGGTTTTGCAAGCCGAGTCGGCGCACCAACCAGCCCGCGGCAAAAATGAGCGCCAGCACCACGGCCAGACCCAACCCCACCTGCAGCAAGCTGGCCAGGCCGGAGTCCTGGCCTGTTTCTGCGCTGGCGGTGGTGGCCACCGCGGCCAGCGTCATACCCAGCAGGGTTCGCCCACGGGCTGCCTGCAGGCAAAGACTTGGCGTTTTCATCGGCTCAATTTCTGGATGCGCTCCGGCGGCGTCAGAATGTCGGTGAGCCGAATGCCAAACTTGTCGTTCACCACCACCACCTCGCCCTGCGCAATCAGATAGCCGTTGATCAGCACGTCCATGGGTTCACCCGCCAGACCGTCGAGTTCGACAATCGAGCCCTGTGACAGTTGCAGTAGGCTCTTGATGGTGATACGTGTGCGCCCCAACTCGGCCGTCAATTGCACCGGCACGTCAAGCACCCGCTCAATGTCGCCGGGTGCAATGTCCGACCCCGGCTGGCTCGGCAAGGGCTGAAAAACATGCTGGGACGCCGGTCTGGCCGGGCTGGCGGGTGCCACAAACGGACTCGCCTTGGGGCTGCTGGCCATGGCCTGTTCGGCCAAGGCACTGCCCCAGTCATCGTCAGAGACTTGCGCTGCTTCCAGCGCGTTGTCGTCGCTCATAGTCGTTGCTCCTTGCTTGAGTCGCTTTCCTGGTGGTAGATCATTTTCTTGACCAGCAGGGCGTAATGGTTGTTGGACGTGCCGTAGCCGCATTCGAGCACCGGAACACCGTTGACGCTGGCAACAATGGACTGCGGAATATCGATCGGCAGCACGTCGCCGACCTGTAGTTTGAGCAGCTCGCCAATGCTGGATTGCATGGTCTGAAAATGGGCCCGTAGTTCGACATCGGCACTTTGCACCTGATGCGACAGTTGTTTCACCCAGCGCTTGTCAACCGCAACGCTGTCCTGAACCGGATTGACCAGCAGGTCCCTGATCGGTTCAATCATCGAGTAGGGAATACACACGCTCAGCGTGCCGCCAATGGGGCCAAATTCGATTTCAAACGTGGTGTTGATGATCACCTCGTTCGGCGCCACAATGTTGGCCAGCTTGGCGTGCATCTCGGAGCGCACATATTCAAAATCCAGTGGATAGACCGGTTGCCAGGCACTGCCGTAACTTTCCAGGGTGACATTGAGCAGGCGTTTGATGATGCGCTGTTCGGTGGGCGTGAAGTCGCGGCCCTCAATACGGAAGTGGTAGCGGCCATCACTGCCAAACAAATTGTCAACCACCAGAAACACCAGTTTCGGGTCGAACACAAACAAGGCGGTGCCGTGCAAGGGCTTCATCTGCATCAGGTTGATGTTGGCCGGGACCGGTAAATGCCGGATGAAGTCCCCATATTTCTGAATCTGTACCGCACCCACCGAAATATCAGCATGGCGGCGCATGAAGGTCAGTAGTGAAGCACGCAGATTGCGCGCGAACCGTTCATTGATCACCTCCAGCGTGTGCATGCGTCCGCGCACAATGCGCTCGTCGGTGCCTAGGTTGTAGGTTGGTAGCGACTGGCCCGAGGACGGGGAAGCGTTGCTGGCCCCGCTGTCACCGCCCACACCTTGTAGCAGGGCATCAACCTCGTCTTGAGAGAGCTGCTGGTCATAGGTCATGGCTTGAGATCCTGAAGTGACTTTGCTGAATTTACTGAAACATGAATGGAAACAGTTCCACTTTGGAAATTTCCGCAGGCGGCAGGTTGGGTGCAAAAGGCTTGTTCAACGTCGCCTTGATCTCTTCGCCGAGTTTGGCTTTGTCTTCTTTTGTCAACAGGACATCGGATTGGCGATTGGACAGCACCGACAAAACAAGCCCATGCACCAAGGGCAAATATTTGGTCACCATGGCCTGCGACTGGGTGTTGGCGACCTGCAGTGTCACCACGGTGTGCAACATGCGGTATTTGTCATTGGGTTGCAGGTTCACGGTAAACGCCTGCAGCGCCACATAAATGGGGTCTTCCGGCACCACCACGGCCGGCTTGTCCGGCTGGTCATAACCCAGCAGGTAATACGCCCCGGCGCCGACAATGCCGGTCACCAGCATGCTGCCAAGCACCACGAGCAGGAGTTTGCGTCGTCTTGGTTTCTTGACTTTGGCGGTGTTGGGCGCGCCGGGCGTGCCAAGGTTGTTGGTGGTGCTGGTAGCCATAGGGTCGCTGAGTTTGGATCTGGTCTCGATTGTTGGGCAAATTCCCGCACCGGCATCACTTGATCACAAGGCGTAAAGGGCTTCAAATCTTGGCTTTGCCGTGTGCCGTATGCCGCTGTTGGGCCCGTGATCGTCAGGCAAAAGTGTCCACTCTGCCATGGCTGGGTTGGCTGCGGCCTGAAGCCGGGCCCGGATTGAAAGATGCCGGGGTGCTCTGGCTGGCCTGCCGGTAGGCCCGGCGCTGCTGGGAGGCATTCTGTTGGCTTTGGGCAAATGCCGCCTGGGGCTGGTTGTCGGCGCTCACCGTGGTGTTGCCCAGACTGATGCCAGTGTCGGCCAGACTGGCGCGTAATTGTGGCACGGCCGCTTCAACTGCCGCCCGCACGGCGGCATGGGCAGACACAAACATGAGCTGCATCTGCTGATCAACCATCGCCAAGGTGACCTTCAAGGGTCCCAGGCCAGGTGGGTTGAGTTGTAACTCGGCGACCTGCTGATCAGACTGCTTCAGATGCACCACCTGCTGGCTCAGTGCGTGACGCCATTCCTTGCTGCTGACTTCGGGGCTGAGCAGTGCCTGAACCACGTTGGCGTCGGTCGGGTGGGTGTTGGCGAGGCCCGTAGCTGCTGCCGCAGGGTTGGGCGCTGTCGGCCCGGGTTGCGGCAGAAAACCTGTGTTGACGATGTTATTGGCGGTGTTGTCAAAGGTGTCGCCGTGGCCGAGGTTGTCACTGTTGCTGCTGAGGATAAAGCTGCTGGCTGCCTCCGTTGACGACGTGGTGTCAAGGTTTGGCAGCAGCGGTGCGGTGCTCCCGTCGGTGGCAAGTGCTTCGGCTGGCGCGTCGTTCACAAGGGCAGGGCGAACTGGCGAGGCAGCGGGCTGGAGTGGTGTGGCCTGTTTTTGCGCCATCAGGCTGACGGTCCGGATCAAGGTCTCAGCCATGCCGTTCATGACCGTGGCCGTTGCCAGGGCGGGGCCTGTCGGGACGGCACTTGCCGTCGCTGGTATTTCTGTGGTTTGGTTGCCAGTACTGCTGCCAAGGCTTGTCTCTGGCAGGGTGCGGGCGGTTGACTGAGCTACCGGAGTTTGAATTGACACGGATGTCGTATTGGCTGCAGGCCGTGTGGGTGCGGCAGCGGGCGCTGGGACTGATGCTGCAATCGGCGCTGCAACCAGCGCTTGCGGTGTCAATGGTGTTAAGCCTGCCGGGCGAACTGGCTGAGTGAGCCCATCAGCCACGCGGTTGAAAGTGGTGACTGGTGTCATGACTGGGCTGGCTGTCGCAGGGCTTCTTGTCGCAGCAGGGCTGGCTGTGTCCGGTAGGCCGGTAACAGGGGCTGCCGTGATTGTGCCTTTGGCGAGCTCAATCGCAGGGCTTGTCGGGGGGGCATCTTTGGCTGACGCACGCAAGGTGTTTTGCCCGCTGGATTGCGGCGCTTGGGGGATGTGGCGTGAGGTGCTGCCAACAACGGCTGCTTCTGGCGGGGTGCGGGCGGTTGGTTGGGCTGCTGCTGTGTGAGCCGACAAGGGTGCTGCATCGGCGGCAGCTTGTGCGTGCGATGCAGCGGGCGATACCTCGGACGCCGCAACAACGGGTACCGCAACCGGCGCTTGCGGTATGAATGGCGTAAAGGCTGCCGGGCGAACTGGCTGAGTGAACCCGTCCACCATGCGGTCGACGGCGGTGATCGGTGCCATGACGGGGCTGGGCGCAACAAGGCTTGCCGCGCCTGGTAGATCTGTAACAGGCGCCGCCGTGATTTCACCTTTGGCTGGCTCGGCTACAGGGTTTGTCGTGTTTTCACCTGTGGCTGGCATAGGCAAGGCGCTTGGCACCGTGTTTTGCCTGCTGGACTGAGGGGTTTGGACGGTGGGACTTGGGGTGCTGCTGGCAACAGTTGTCACTGGCGGGTTGCGGGTGGCTTGTTTCGCTACCGGTGTGTGAGCTGACAAGGGTGCCGGATCGGCAGCAAACTGCGCGGGTGCTGCAACGGGCGACACCACGGACGCAGCAATAGGCGCTGCGACGGGTATTGCGACCGATGCTTGCGGTGTTAATGGCGTTAAGGTGGCCGGGCGAACTGGCTGAGTGATCCTTTCCGCCACACTGTTGAAGGCGGTGACCGATGCCATGACGGGGCTGGCCGCCGCAGTGCTTGCCGTGTCTGGTAGGTCGGCGACAGGCGCCGCCGTGATTACGCCTTTGGCTGGTTCGATCGCAGTGCTTGTCGAGGTGTCATCTTTGGCTGGCACATGCAAGGCACTGGTCATTGCCTTTTGCCCGCTGGATTGTGGTGCTTGGGCTGTGTGGCTTTGGGTGTTGCTGACGATGGCTGCCTCAGGCAGGGGGTGGGCGATTGACGGGGCTGCTGGTGTGTGACCAGGCATGGGGGTCGTATCGGTGGCAGGCCGCGTGGGCGCTGCATCCGGTGCGGCAACTGGTGCTGGTGTTAAGTCGGCAGGGTGGACTGGCTGAGGTGCCCCAGCGGCCATTGCGCTGACGATGGGGGTTGTGGTGGTGGCCGTCTCTGGGGCCGGGTGGTGGCTGCCTTGGGTGGCGGTCAGGCCCTCAGGGTCAGTTGGTGCCGATTTACTCCTAGCGGCTGTCGTGATTGCCGGGGCTGTGGGCATGGCCCGGTCAAGGGTTTGCAGGGCCATCACCATGGCGCCCAGCAGGTCTGCGGGATAACTGCCCTCTGCCTGGGGTTCCTCTGGCGCTTTCGCAACGACTGCTTCAACAGTTTGGGTAATGACCGTGGCCGCCCCGGCTTTGGTGCCGACCGGCGCTGTTTTCAGCGACAGCACAAACACCTCGCTGAAGCTGAGCGATTCAGCCGAGGTTCCCATGCTGCTGGCGCTGGCCTTGGCGGCCCGGCCGCCTGTCAGTGGTGTCAGGGCAGTAGCTGGAAGAATGACAGACATGGTGTGTTCCAGGGTGCGCTCAGTCGTTGGCGGTGCTCATGCGCAGGTAGAACTGGCGCGCACTGCGTTCGTCGGAGTCGCGCTGTTCACGCTTGTTCAGGGCCAGCATTTCCTGCTGTTGCACGCGCTGGGCCAGGGTGTCAAAGGAATTGAGCCGGCACTTGTTGTGTTGCCAATCGGTGCGGCCATGGGCGAGCTGGTTGTCGGCTTGTACGCTCAACAGGCGCTGCTGCTCAATGGCGTTATCGAGGGTGCGGATAAAGTTGTGGAAGTTGCGCAACTGGGCCGCGGCCAGACCGTCGTTCAGGTGTGTTTGTAGCTGGCTGAGGTATTCCTGCCGGTACTGCTGCAGCATGTCGAGCTTGCTGGCAGCGCTGGTTTGTGCACCTTGCAACTTGCCAAGCCGGCGGGTGGCCTCATCCGTTTTGTTCTGTGCCAGTTCGATCAGGGTGGCAAGTGGCATTTTGTTGGACATGACGTTTTCTCGTTAGCGGTGCGGCATCAGCCTTGGAACAAGCTGTCGAGCTGGCCCACCGCGGCTTCGTAGTTCACGCGTTCATGCATGGTTTGCTGCAGGAAAGCCTCAATTTTTGGGTACATCGCCACCGCGCGATCAAGCTGGGCGTCGTGCCCCGGGGCATAGGCGCCCACGCTGATCAGGTCGCGGTTGCGCTGGTAGCGCGACAGCATCTGCTTGAAGTTGCGCACCAAATCAAATTGGGACGGCTCAATCAAGGCCGTCATGGCGCGGCTGATGGAGGCCTCGATGTCGATGGCCGGGTAGTGGCCTGATTCGGCCAGATTGCGTGACAGCACCACATGGCCGTCAAGAATGGCGCGGGCTGAATCTGCAATCGGGTCCTGCATGTCGTCGCCTTCGGTCAGCACTGTGTAAAACGCGGTAATGGAGCCGCCTCCGACTTTGGCGCCGTTGCCGGCACGCTCCACCAGCGCCGGCAATTTGGCAAACACCGACGGCGGGTAGCCCTTGGTGGCCGGCGGTTCGCCCACGGCCAGCGCAATTTCACGCTGGGCCATGGCGTAGCGTGTTAAGGAATCCATGATCAACAGTACATGTTTGCCTTGGTCGCGAAAATATTCGGCCAGGCAGGTGGCATAGGACGCCCCTTGCAGCCGCAGCAGTGGCGACGTGTCGGCCGGTGCCGCCACCACCACGGCGCGTTGCATGCCTTCTGGGCCGAGCGTGTTGTCAATAAAATCCTTGACCTCGCGACCACGTTCACCAATCAGGCCCACCACAATGACGTCGGCGCTGGTGTAGCGGGCCATCATGCCCAGCAGCACGCTTTTGCCAACACCGGAGCCGGCAAACAGCCCCATGCGCTGGCCGCGGCCCACGGTCAGCAGGGCATTGATGGCGCGCACACCGACATCGAGCACGCTGTCAATCGGGGCCCGGCTCAGGGGGTTGATGGGGGCCGCCGACAGCGGCACTTTACGCGAAAATTTGAGCGGCCCGAAGGCGTCCAGCGGTCGCCCCATGGCGTCAACCACACGTCCCAGCATGCCTTCGCCTACCGGCAGCCGTTTGGTTTTTGGGCCGCTGCCGTCGCCCCGGCCGGGCGCCGATTCAAGTGCAAAAACCCGGGCGCCGGGAAGTAGTCCGTCGACCTCGGTTTGCGGCATCAAAAAAATGCGTTCGCCGGCAAAACCAACCACCTCGGCTTCGGCCGTTTTGTGCGCATGGCCGGGCGGCAGTTCAATCAGGCAGTCGCTGCCCATGGGTATTCTCAAGCCCACCGCTTCCAGCACCAGGCCCACCGCCCGCGTCAGCCGGCCACAGGCCAGTACCGGCGTACTTTCGGTCACGGCAGCGCGCGCCTGGCGCAACTCGGTTTGCCAACGCAGCAGGGGCGAGTCAAGGGCAGGCGCACTGGCGGTGTCAGTCATGCGGTTCTTCTGGTGGCGGTGTCGCGCTGCGCACAAATGCGCTGGCCACGCGTTCCCAGCGTGTTTCCAGGGTGGCGTCCAGCGCGCCGCTGGCGGCATGTACGCGGCAGCCACCGCGACTGATGGTCAGATCGGTGCGGATGCGCCAGCCGGCGGCATGTAAATCATCGGCCAGATGCTGCTGTACCAGCGCGGCGTCATCTACATGCATCAGCAGCCGGGGCGTGCCGCTGAGCGTTGGCTCGGTGCGCAGCAATTCGCGCACCAGCGTCAAGATGTGTTCGGGCTCGGTCACCAGCGCCTGGCCCACCATCTGGCGCGCAATGTCGAGCGCCAGCGCCAGCAAGTCGTCGGCCACCTCGCGTTCGGCCGCCTGCAAAGCCGCTGGCAGTGACGCCAGCAGGGTCCGCAGCGCCTGCGCCTGCGCCTGCGCCAGCTTCAGGCCCGCGGCATAACCGTCGGTCTGGCCTTGTGCCAAGCCTTGGGCATAACCCTGCTGCCGGCCTTCGATTTCACCCGACCGCTGGGCCTGTTGCCTTAGCTCGGCCAGTGCTGCCTCGTCCAGCACCAACGGCGGTGCCGGTGCCGCACTGCCGGCGTCAACCGGGCTGGCTGCACCGACGGGCTGTGTTGAAATCATGTTCATCTCCCAGCGCTGCCAGGCACTCATCAGTGCCGGCGGGACACCCTGACGCGGTGCATGGGTGATGCGCTCAGACATAGGCATCCTGGCCCGAGGCACCGGCGGTGATCTCGCCGGCGTCGGTGAGGCGGCGCACGATCATCAAGATGTTCTTTTGTTCTGCCTCGACCTGAGACACACGCACCGGGCCGCGTATTTCCAGGTCTTCGCGCAAGGCTTCGGCTGCGCGCTGCGACATGTTTTTGAGAAACTTGTCGCGCATCTCCTGGGGCGAACCCTTGAGCGCAATGATCAAAGACTCCGACTCCACCTCTTTGAGCAACAGTTGGATCGCCTTGTCCTCAAGCTCCAGCAGATTTTCAAACAGGAACATCTGGTCGAGAATTTTTTGCGCCAGGTTTTCGTCATGTTCGCGCACATGTTTGATCAGATCTTCTTCTTGGGTGCTGCTCATCTGGTTGACAATTTCTGCCGCCGCCCTGACGCCGCCCAGCCCGCTGTGCTTGACACCTTCGCCCGATAGCATTTCGGAAAGCACCTCGGTCAGCTCCTTGAGCGCGGCGGGTTGCACGCCGCCAAATGTGGCCACACGCAACAGGGCGTCGTAGCGCACCCGCTCAGACAGGTGCTGCAGCACGTCGGCGGCCTTGTTGCGCTCCATGTGCACCAGCAGCGTGGCAATGATTTGCGGATGTTCGTCGCGGATCAGTTCGGCCACCTCGGCGGCAGCCAAATGGTTGAGCCGCTCGATGCCGCTGGCCGATTCATTTGACTGGGAAATGTTTTCCAACAGGTCGGCCGCCCGGTCATTGCCCAGCGCCTTGTTCAGCACACCGCGCAGGTAGCTGCCTGAATCGAGGTGCATGGCCGAATATTGCTCGGTTTCCATGCGGAACTCTTCCAGCACGTTCGACACTTCTTCGTGCCTGACCTGTTGCAAGCCGGCGATGGCCTCGCCCAGCGTCTGTACCGCTGTTTGTGACAGGTGTTGCAGCACGCTGCCGGCGCCTTCTTCACCCAGCGACATCAGCAGGATGGCACTTTTTCTGATGCCTTCATTCATTGCTTTTTCCCATCCAGTTCTTCACCACCATGGCCACCATTTGGGGGCCCTCAAGCGCCGATTTTTGTGCGTATTGGATATTTTCCTGGTGCCGCCGCACTTGCGGGTCATGCGCTGGCGCTGACTGCGGCGCCGTGGCACTGGCGCCCATGTCGGTACCCACCTGTTCGGTGCCATTGGCCTGGGCCGGGGCGTGTGCAGCGCCCGCTGGCTGCAAAAACTTGTTCAACAAAGGCCGGAACACCCCCAGCAGCAAGTACAAACCGAGCACGCCCATCAGCAGGCCTTTGCCCGCCACCGTGGCCAGCTCAATGTTTTCGGGCTGGCGCCACCATGGCAGCTCAGGCAGCTCGACCTTGGGTTCCTCGGCGAAGGGGCTATTGACCACGTTGACCGAGTCGCCGCGCTCTGCGCTGAAGCCCATGGTTTCCTTCACCAGGTTTTTGATCTGTTCAAGTTCCTCTGCCGTCAACGCCTGGTTGTCGCGCTTGCCCTGTGCATTGAGCTGGCTGCGGTAGTTCACCAGCACCGCCGCCGACAGGCGTTTGATGTTGCCAGCACCTTGCTGCACATGGCGGATTGAGCGGTCCAGTTCATAGTTGGTGGTGCCATCAGAGCGCGCATTGGCTGCTGCCACGCCAGCGTTGGTGTCTGGCTGGGGTTGCGATGCGGTGGCGGCCGGTGCCGCTGCACTGGCCGCCGCGCTGGCAAGCAGCGGCGTTTGCGGTGCCTGGTTGCTGAGCGCCCCCGGTACCCCGCCAGCGGCACCGCCGCCAGCCTGGCTGGATTCGCTGATCTGCTGACTGCGGATGGCCGCGTTGCCGCTGCCGTCGTTGGGACGGTATTTTTCGTCGGTGTTTTCAACCACGGAAAAATCGACATCGGCCGACACCTGGGCATGGACATTGCCGGGCCCGACGATGGGCAGCAAAATGGCCTCGATACGGCGAATGTAGCCCTGCTCAATCTCTTGTGCGTACTTCAGCTGGCTGGTGTCCAGACCACGTGTGTTGACATTGGCCGCAGACAGCAGGTTGCCGGCCTGGTCGACCACGGTAATGCTTTTGGCCGACAGTTCGGGCACGCTGCTCGAGATCAGGTGCACCACGGCGCTGATCTGCGCCTCATCAATGCTGCGGCCCTGGTGCAGGGTCAACACCACCGAAGCGCTTGGCTTTTTCTGGTCGCGCACAAACAGTGAGGGCTTGGGCAGGGCCAGATGCACACGCGACATGCTGACTGCCGAAATCGAATTGATGGAGCGCGCCAACTCGCCCTCCAGGGCGCGCTGGTAGTTGACCTGTTCGGCAAACTGGCTGGTGCCAAACTTCTGGTTGTCCAGCAGCTCAAAGCCCATTGTGCCGCCCTTGGGCAAGCCTTGTGCCGCCAGTCGCAAGCGCGCCTCGGGCACCTTGTTGGCAGCTACCAGCAAGGCGCCACCGCCGTCGGTGAACTTGTACGGGATGTTCATTTGCTGCAGCGAGGCAATGATGGCGCCGCCATCACGGTCCGACAAATTGCTGTACAGCACGCCGTAATCGGGGGCCCGGCTCCACAGCCACATGGCAGCCACAGCGGCCACCAGGGCCGACACCCCCAGCATCAGCGGCAGCCGCGGGTTGGCGCGCCACTGGTCCAGCAAGGCCGGGTTGGGGGCGGTGGCGTCATTACTCATGCCAAGCATTGTGCGATTAGGGTCGGTGGGCTGATCGGCTGAACAACTGGTGCTTTTGCCGTCTTTTGGCGCGATGCACCATGGCTTTACGCGGCTACGCTTGGGGCACTTGGATCAATCATGGGCGCTTGGGCGCCAAAGGAACTCCGCATGGCGCTACCGACTCTCTTGTCAAACGCACCGATTGAATCGGCGCTAACGCAAATGCGCCAGCTGCGCCAATCCGCCGGAATGGCAGACGCAGACCAGGCGTCGGCGCTGAATGGCGACGCCGCCAGCGTCAACTTTTCGGACACCCTGAAACGGTCGTTGACGCGTATCAGTCAAAGCCAAAACAAGGCCTACAGCCAGGCCGAAGCGTTTGAACTGGGCAAACCCGGGGTGGCGCTCAATGACGTGATGGTCGACCTGCAAAAAGCCAGCATCAATTTCCAGATGGGTGTGCAGGTACGCAACAAGCTGGTGGCCGCCTACCAGGAAGTCATGAGTATGACGCCGTGACATGGCGCACCCGTTGAACGGCTGAACCACTGGCACTTTTATGGCTATCTCGTCTGTCTCCTCTGGCGCGTCCATTGATTCGGTGCTGGCGCAAATACGCCAGGTGCGCCAAATGGTCAAGGTTGACGACCCGTGCCAGCTGGCAGCGCCAAAGATTGAGTCGTCCAGCGTCAGTTTTTCAGACACGCTAAAACATACGCTGGCGCGCGTCAATGAGGCGCAAAACAAGGTTTCTGGCCCAACCGAGGCCTTTGCCCTGGGCGAGCCTGGTGCCGTGCTGAACGACGCCATGGATGGCCTGCAAAAATCTGGCGACAATTCTCAGCTGGGGATGTACTTGCGCAACAAGCAGGTGGCGGCTTACCAGCAAGTCATGAACATGAAGCCCTGATCATCCGGGCAGTAATGCCCGGATTACGCGTTGCTTCAGTCGGGCCACGGCGCTGCATCGTCGATTGAAATCGACAAATACCATGACGCCTTGTGGGGCGGGTTTTAACCCCCATGGCCCCATCGGCCAAACAACCGGGACATTTGGCGTCTTTTGGCATCATGCGTATGGGGCCTTGCTGCTACGCTATCAGTTAGGCATAAGCCACGGGTTGGTCTGCGGCCCGGGGACCGGCCAGCCCGGCTACTGCTTGGTGTGCTGGCGCTGGCCAGGGCGCACATATAAATAAATTTTTGACTTCAACCCTAAAGGTTTTTAAAAACTGGCCGATAACCTAAATAACGGTGGCGAACTCCTAACAACTGGATAACCCCAACGTTTCGGCAAACGGCCGAGTCCATTAACTTTTGCCTACAGGAGCTTTTATCATGGGATCAGTCATCAACACCAACACGCTCTCGTTGCTTACCCAAAACAACTTGACCAAATCGCAATCTGCAATGGAAACCTCCATTCAGCGCCTCTCGTCGGGCATGCGCATCAACAGCGCCAAAGACGACGCTGCAGGTCAGGCCATTGCGAACCGTTTCAACGCCAACATCAAGGGTTTGACACAAGCACAACGCAATGCCAATGACGGTATCTCGCTGGCGCAAACCACGGAAGGCGCCTTGAACGAGGTCAACAACAACCTGCAACGTATCCGTGAGTTGGCTGTTCAAGCGGCCAATGGTTCCAATTCGGCTGAAGACAAGACTTCGATTCAGGCGGAAATCACTCAGCGCTTGGCGGAAATTGACCGTACCTCTACTCAGACCGACTTTAACGGCACCAAGGTGTTGGCGAGCAATCAAACCCTTTCAATTCAAGTTGGCGCTAACGATGGCCAATCAATTGACATCGGCTTGAAAAAAATTGACTCAACAAGCTTGGGTTTGGCTGGCTTCAGTGTTTCGGGCTTGTCAGCGCCACTTACCAGTTTCACTGATACCTCTGTAGCAGGTACTTCAACCACGGTTGATGTTGCTTTCACAGGCGTTGCCAACGGCCCAGCTGGCGTATTGACACTTCATGGCTATGGTGCGTACACCGCCAATACCCAAAGCTACGCAAATTACGCCGTACAAGATGAGTCAGGCAATTTGTATGAAATTGGTGCCGCCGCTGTGAATGAAGCAACTGGTGTTGTGACCTTTGACTTCGTGAACGCAGCCGGCATTGCGACAGCAAAATCTAACTACGAAGCAGATGCAGCCGCTGGACTGACCGCAACGGCAAATCCTCTTGCAGCGATTGATGCAGCTCTGTCGGACGTTGATTCCCTTCGCGGAGATCTCGGTGCGGTTCAAAACCGCTTCGATTCGGTGATCTCGAACCTGGGCACCACCATCAACAACCTGACGTCTTCCAAGTCGCGGATTGAAGATGCAGACTACGCCACGGAAGTTTCCAACATGACCCGTGCGCAGATCCTGCAACAGGCTGGTACCTCGGTGCTGGCCAAGGCCAACCAGTCCACCCAGGGTGTGATGGCGCTGCTGCAATAAGCCTTCCAACTTAAAGCCAATCGGGTCACAAGCCCGATTGCGCTTTTCACTCCGGCCTGGTGATTTGATCCGGCCCGAGCGACAAGCGGTTTTGACAGGAGTACAACATGTCGATTTCAACAACCCCACTGCCAGCAGCGCCCAGCGCGCTGCCCAGTCGCACCACGGTGCAGCCCAGTGCTGCCAGCAAGGCGCAAGCGGGCTTGTTTTCGGCACAAGGCGCTGCGCTGCCACCACCCTCCAGCAGCCCCACAAGCAAAGCCGCGCATGAAGTGGGACAAGCAGCGGCCAAGCAACTCGATACGGTGCGTGCCGAGACGGACAAACTCACCACAGAGCAAACAAAAAAAGCGCTGCAAGAGGTGAACAAGGTGATGGACGCGCTGTCCATCAGTGTGCGCTTTCAGGTGGACCCCGAAGACCAGCAAATGGTCATCAAGGTGGTGGACCAGGAGAGCGGCAAGGTGATTCGCCAGTTTCCGTCCGAAGAGGTGGTGCGTATTTCCAAGGCGCTCGACAACCTCAAGGGCCTGTTGTTCGCGCAAGCGGTCTAACGCCATACCGCAACAGGAGCAGACATGGCCACTATTTCATCGCTCGGTATTGGTGCCAACCTTGACTTGGGCGGCTTGCTTGAGGGCATCAAGAGTGGCGAGCAGGCCCCGTTGGTGGCGCTGCAAAAGCAGCAGACCGCGTTTACAGCCAAGCTCAGTGCCTATGGCCAGCTCAGCAACGTCCTGAGTGCGCTGCAAACCGCGTCAGAAGCGCTGGCCAAACCCGAACTCTTTACCGCTGTCAAGGCCAGCTCAAGTGACAGCGCGGTGGTCACCGCCACAGCCACGGCCAGCGCCAGCAGTGGTGTCTATGCGCTCAATGTGACGCAATTGTCGCAAGCCCAGTCGGTGGCTGCAGTCGGCGTGGCCAGCACCAGCACAGCCATTGGCGCTGCCGTCACCAGCACACTCACACTCGACTTTGGCACCATTTCCGGCGCCACGGTGGACCCGGTCACCGGCAAATACACCGGTGCCACCTTTACCCCGGACGCCTCACGCACCGCCACCAGCATCACGCTTGACAGCAGCAACAACACGCTGGCCGGCATTCGTGATGCCATCAACGCCAATGCCGACATGGGCGTGACGGCCGCCATAGTCAATGACGGCAGTGCCAGCCCCAACCGGCTGGTGTTGACCTCCAAGCTCAGTGGCGAAACCTCCAGCATGCGTATTGCGGTTGCCGGTGACGCCAACTTGGCCAGTTTGTTAAACCACGATCCGGCGGGCTTGCCAGCGGCCCAGTTGCAACAGACCGTGGCCGCTCAAAACAGCCAGCTCACCGTGAACGGCATTGCCGTCACCAGCACCAACAACAGTGTGGTAGACGCCGCGCAGGGTGTCACCATGACACTGTCCAAGGTGGGCACCAGCACCCTGACGGTGCAGGACGACACTGCCAGCGTGGAAAGTGCCGTCAACAACTTTGTCAAAGCCTACAACAGCTTGCAGTCTGTGGCTACCACACTCAGTGCTTATGATGCCGACAAGGCGTCCGGGGGGGCCTTGCTGGGGGATTCGGTGTTGCGCAATATCCAGGTCGGCATTCGTTCGGCTTTGACCAGTGCCCAGGCAGATGATGGCAGTGGCTTGACCATGCTGTCAAACATTGGTGTGTCGTTTCAGAAAGACGGCACACTGGTCACCGACGCCACCAAGCTCAAGGCGGCCCTGAGTAGCAACTTGAGCGGTGTGGCCAATCTGTTTGCCGGCAGCGCCGGTGTGGGTGGTTACGGCACACAAATGGCGGCTTTGATTACCGGCTACACCGACACGGATGGCACCTTGTCGTCAGCTACCAAGGGCATCAACACCAGCCTTGACACCCTGAGCGATCGTTATGACCAGGCCCAGGAGCGTATTGACGCCACGGTGGCGCGCTACAAGGCGCAGTTTACTCAGCTTGACCTGATGATCAGCCGCATGAGTGCTACCAGTTCTTATCTGACCCAGCAGTTTGATGCTTTGAACAACACGACAACCAAGTAAGGTGAACACCATGTATGAACCCAACATTCTGGCGCGCAACGGCGCCAACCTGTATGCCCGCGTGGGCCTGGAAAGTGGCGTCATGAGTGCGTCGCCGCATCAGATCATCACCCTGCTGTTCAACGGTGCCAAAACCGCCATCATCATGGCCCGCCACCACATGGCGCAGGGCGAAATTGCGGCCAAAGGCAAGGCTATTTCCAAGGCTATCAACATCATCGACAACGGCCTCAAGACCAGTTTTGACGTAGAGGCGTCAGATAAGGACGCCGCCGCACTGGTGGCCAATCTGATGGCCCTGTATGACTACACCAGCCGCCGCCTGATGTTGGCCAACCTGCGCAACGATGCCGATTTGCTGGATGAAGCCGAGCGCTTGCTCGACACCATCAGTTCGGCCTGGCTTGAAATTGATCCCCAGCGCAGCCATCGGCCCATCGAGGCCGCCAATGGCCCGATGACAGCGCGATTTTCCATAGGAGCATGAGATGGGTTGTCAAAGTGAAGTGATCCATTGTTATGAGCAGATGGCCCCCCTGACCGAGCGTATGCTGATGTTGGCAAACTTGGGCCATTGGGGTGATTTGCCGGCATTGGAGGAGCAACAAAGTGAGCTGGTTGACCGCTTGAGGGCGCTTGAGCCCAATGAGTCGCTCTCTGAGTCGCAAACGGCGCGCAAATACCAGTTGCTGGTGCGCATCAGGGCGCATCAGGACGCGATTGGCAAGCTGGTGATGCCGCAGCTGCAAGAGCTGGGTCAGACGCTGAAGAGCATGATGAGCCAGCACATGCTGCAACAGGCCTACGGACGGCCCAATTAGCGGGTGTTATGAGCGGTATCACACCTCTGGTTGATACCCTGCTGGCCACGCGGCTGGCGCAGCGGCTTGATCTGGTGCCCCTGAAGGGGCAATTTGACATTACGGGTCCGGTCACGGTGAACCCGGTGGGGCAGGTCACCAACGATGTGCGCCTGTCGTCGCGGGCGGCGGCGCAGCAACAGCTGGGTGGCGTGTTGCCGCAGTACGCCGACACGGCCAGGCCCGTGCCCACGGCAGGCCTGAACCAAACGGTTACTTTGAGTGCTATGGCGCGGGCGCTCACTGCCATTTTGGACCCGCCTGCCGCCACGCCAACTCGAATTTTTGGCACCGCGCCGCTGGTGTCAGACGCGCAGACGCCCAACACCCCGCAATTAGCCGCCACCCTGGCTAGCACGGTCGCCCATTCCGGGCTGTTTTATGAGGCGCATTTGCGCCAGTTTGCCGTCGGCACACGCACACAAGCACAGTTGGCCCAGGAGCCGCAGGCACAGCTGCAAACCCAGGTTGCTTTTGCACCAGATAGCCACACTCAGGCGCCCATGCCGGGGCAGGCTGAGGCTGTCAACCTCGCCACGCTGCCACTGGTTCGCCAGCAGCTTGAATTGTTGGCCGCGCCGCAGTTTCGCTGGACTGGCGAGGCCTGGTCAGGGGTTGTCATGGACTGGGATGTAGAACCTGACCCTGATGCCAGCCCCGCTGCCGATGCGGCCCCGGCGCCCACGCGCTGGCGCACCCGGCTGGCGCTGAATTTGCCCACGCTGGGGGCTGTTGAATTTCGCTTGCAGTTGGCGGGCAACACGCTGCAATTGCGTGTGGTGGCGCAAGAACAGGCCACGGTGGGCCTGCTTGACGCTGCCGGGGCCGAGTTGCCCGGGCGTTTAGGTGCACAAGGCCTGCAGCTGACAAGCTTGTTTATTGGTGCACAAGGCACGGCAGCAGGGCCTGCGTCATGACGGTCAATCAGCCCGCCGACAACCGCATCAGCGCGGTTGCGCTGGCCCACTCCGACAAGGACATGACGCCCATTGTGGCGGCCAAGGGCTATGGCGCGGTGGCCGAGTCCATCATCCGGGTGGCGCGTGAAAACGGACTGTATGTGCATTCTTCGCCCGATTTGGTGAAGCTCCTGATGGACGTTGATCTGGATGCCCGCATTCCGCCGCAACTCTATGTGGCCGTGGCAGAATTGCTGGCATGGTTGCATCAGCTAGAAACCAAACCAGAAACACAAAAATACATGGACGAGATCAAACGATTGAATCGGGAGTCCCAATGAAGCAGACCACGGTATGAACGAAGATTACAAAAAACAGGCCTACCTCACGCCCAACGAGGTGGCCCAGTGGATGATGGTGTCGCCCGTGACGGTGCGCGGTTGGGCACAGCGCGGTTTGTTGCAGGCTGAGGTGACACCCGGTGGGCACCGACGGTTTCGTTCACAGGAGGTGGAGCGTTTTGCGCGTCAATGGAATCCGGTGGGCAACAAGGGCCCGTTGCGTGTGCTGATTGTGGACGATGACCGTGGGGTGGTCGGGTTCCTACGCGAGCTGCTTGAAGGCGGCGACGCAGCGGTGGTGGTAGAGACCGCGCACGACGGCTTTGAGGCCGGGCGCAAGGTGCACACTTTTGCGCCTTCGGTGGTGCTGCTGGACTTCATGATGCCCGGTATCAAGGGCAGCGAAGTGTGCCGCCAGATCAAGCAGTTGCCCGGCCTTGCCGAAGTGCGTGTGATTGCCATGAGCGGCTATTTGAATCCGGAAACCGAAGCCGAACTGCTGGCCGCCGGCGCCGAATGCTGCCTGACCAAACCGATTGACGTCAGCCGCTTGCTGAAACTCCTGATGCTTGAGGCTTAACACGCCACACACTCGCCTCAAATCTGTCAACTGCACACCCGTCGAATGAATCGCAATATATCTGACCGAAAAAAAGTCGTTGGTGATGTGCTTTTGTTACGCCGACAAATTGGCTTGGTGAGTGTGCTGGTGGTGCTGGCCTTGTTGGTGATGCTGGTGCCATTACCCGACCTGGATGCTGCGTCGCAGGTCAATACAAGGCTTCAGGTTGCGCTTGAGTTCCCTTTGGTGGTGCTGGTGGTGTTGGTTTTTGCAACTGTATGGCATACGCCCGCCAAAGAGGTTTCTACCTCTTACCTGTTGATCGCCATTGCGCTTTTAGCGTCTGGATGGCTTGACTTTGGCGATGCGATCCTGTTTCAGGGGCCGTTTGGCGCGGTGGGCGCGCTGGCAGCAGAAAAAAGCAATTTGATGCGGCTGCTCGAGGGCCTGGTGGTGGCCACAAGCTTGCTTGTGGTTGGCTTTTTTCCAGTGCTGGCGCCGGCCTCGGTCAGGCTGCGTGTTGCTATTTTTGCCGCTTTTGTGGTGGTTAATCTGCTGCTATTTTCAACGGTTTTTTATGCTGATTCACTGCCGATTCTGAACCCAAAATATGCTTGGCCAATGCCACTTGGGGTGCAAATCAATGGCCTGATCACGGCGCTTTTTGCCATAGCCGCCTGGCGCGCCTACTGGCTTGCCGAGGACAAGGGGGATGACGTTTGGTCACTGCTGTTCAGTGCCATTGCCCTGGCCGGTTTGAGTCAGGCGCTGGTGAGCCAGTCGGTACGCGCCACCGATGTGCACAACCTGCTGGGCCATGCCTATAGGCTGCTGAGTTACGGCATTTTTTACCAGGCCATGTTTGCGGTGTGTGTGAACCGGCCCTATGAGAAGTTGACGGCGCAAATGCAATTGCGCCGCATCAGTGACCAGACCCTGCGCAACCAGGGGCTGGCCTTGAACGCCACCGGCACACCGGTCATTGTGTCTGACCTGCAGGGCAAGGTGCTTTGGCGCAACCGGGCCAGTTTGGCGCTGCTGGGTGCGTTGCCCAAGACGACTGCTACTGGCTTGTCGCTGTTTGCGGCCCCCATCACGCCCGACCCGCTGGTCGCGCAGCGGATGCAAGACACCTTGACCAGCACGGGGGTCTGGGAAGGCCTGATTTACCTGCGCGACCAGCAGGGCAATGAGGTGGTGCTGGATCAAACCGTGACGCTGGTGCACGACGAAAATTCGGCGCCCCACGGCTACATTGCCGTGGCCGAAAACGTGACCCAGCGGGAGTTGGCGCAGTTGCGCTACAAACGTGTGCTCGACATGTCGATCGACGGGTTTTGGGTGGCGGATGCGGTGGGCCAGTTTCAGGAGGTGAATGAGGCCTATGCCCGGATGTCAGGTTACAGCGTTGACGAACTGCTGACCATGCACATCAGTGAGTTGGAGTCGCCAAAGTCCAGCACCGGTTTGGCGCAACACATGGCAAAAATTCGCAGTGTTGGCAAGCACCAGTTTGAAACCCAGCTTCGGCACAAAAATGGGCAGGAATTTACCGTCGATTTGTCAGTGATTTACGACCCTGAGCACGCGCTGTTTTTTACCTTCGTGCGTGACAGAACCGAGATGGTGCAGGCAGCAGCAGCCAGAAAGGTACTCGAGCGACAACTTCAGCAGTCCCAGAAGGTAGAACAGTTGGGGCAATTGACGGGCGGTATTGCGCACGACTTCAACAACAACCTGGCCACCATTCTGGGTTATTCGCGTCTGGCGCTGGAGCGTTTTGTGCCTGACCGGCAAAGCAAATTGGCCGATTACCTGGGGGAGGTGATTGGCGCCAGTGAACGTGCCCGTGACCTGATTGCCAAGATGCTGACGTTTGCCGGAACCCGGCCAAGCTTGGGTGCCGAGGTGATCCTGCCCTCGGCGGTGGTGCATGAAGTGGTCAAGATGATGCGGGTGTCGATTCCGTCGAGTATTCAAATCAAGACCTGGATCGAAGACGATGTTGCCATCCGCATCGACCCGAGTGAGCTGAGTCAGGTACTGGTCAACCTGATCATCAACGCGCGTGATGCGATTGGCGAACAGGGCACGATTGATCTGTTGTTGCGTCAGGTTGAGGTCAAGGGCCAGATTTGCAGCGCCAGTCATTCGGTGGTGTCGGGTACCTTTGCCGCACTGGAGGTGTCTGACACCGGCAAAGGCATTGCCGCTGAGCACATGCCGCGCTTGTTTGATCCGTTCTTTACCACCAAGGAGGTCGGCAAGGGCACCGGGCTGGGTTTGTCCATGGTGCAGGGCATCATGCGCCGCTCCAATGGGTATGTTCTGGTCAAGTCCGGGCCCGACGGGAGCTGGTTTCAGCTGTTGTTTCCATTGGCTGCGTCACCCGTGTCCAAGACCGTTCCTCAGGTGTCGAAATTTGCGGAGCCGATGCGCACGGGGCAACGTATTTGGGTGGTTGACGACGAGCCCTCCGTGGCCCGTTACCTGGGCGAGTTGCTGCAGGAGTGGGGCTACCGGGTCAGGTTGTTCAATCACCCCTGGGACTTGTTACTGGCATTTGACGCCAAACAAAATGACGTTGACCTGGTGATTTCTGACCGGACCATGCCGGGCCTGACGGGGCTGGCGCTGGCGCAGCAGTTGCATCGGGTGCAGCCCGAGCTGCCCATTTTTCTTTGCAGTGGCTATACCGATCCGCTGGACCAGAGCGAGGTGCTGCGCCATGAGATCCTGCGCTACTTCATGAAACCGATCAATCCCGATGAACTCCAGGCAGCACTGGCAGCTTGCCTTTTAACATCAAAAACTCTGGATGGGCAGGAAAAATTAAGATTTTGACGATTTGTTGCGTTAAATCAACTTAATCAATTAAATCGCACAAATCGATTAAATCGATATTAAAGATCAATTCGATTTGATACACTTCGTTACGAATTAGCGCTTTTCAACGGCGACACAGGAAAGCGTTCTGTGAGCTGCCGCAACACGCAGCTTGTCAACTTAGGAGCATAAAGTGATTGATTCTGATAATTTTCACGAGATCGGTGATTTGAATTTGGCTTACCTTTTGTTGGCGCAGCGGCTGGTGAAAGAGGACGCTGCCTCTGCCATGTTCCGCTTGGGCATGAGCCGGGAATTGGCGGATTTGCTGGGCAATTTGTCACTCGCACAAATCGTCAAGCTGGCCTCTTCAAGTCTGCTCTTGTGCCGTTTCCGGTTTGACGATCACCCCATTTTGTCGACCTTGTCACATGACCATAACAACCTGTCCTTGCGGCAGGCACATACCGCTATTATTTTGTCTGGTCAAGCTGTTGCCGCGGCAAACTGATGCTCCACCTCGTGTTGGGCGTCCCAGTTCTTCAAATTTCTTGCCCTTGAGCTCAGCATGTCCGGCAAAAGTGTCATCCGGGAAGCGCAAGACATCGCGCTGGCCATCGACCTGATTCACCTTGGCGCCCGCCTGCAGTTTCTGGAAGCGGAGACCAGCCTGAGCCGGGACCGCCTGATCAAGCTCTACAAGGAACTCAAGGGGGTTTCCCCACCCAAAGGCCTGTTGCCGTTTTCCACCGACTGGTTCATGACCTGGTTGTGCAACATCCATTCGTCGATGTTTTACAACATTTACCGGTTCATGATGACCCAGGGTGGCTGCACCCGCATTGAGGCTGTGATCAAGAGCTACCGCCTTTATCTGGAGCAGGTCAAGCTCCAGGGCGCAGAGCCCGTGCTCGATTTCACGCGGGCCTGGACACTGGTGCGATTTTTTGACAGCGACATGCTCCAGTTGAGCAGTTGCACCCGCTGTACCGGCCAGTTTGTGGCCCATGCCCATGATGCGCAAAAGAACTATGTGTGTGTTTTGTGTCGACCGCCGTCGCGCGCTGGCAAGGTAGGCAAGAGTGTCAAGCCTAAAAACGAACCCGGCGAGGCGTCACCGGGCCACAGACAAGAAGAGCCAATGCCTTCTTCATCACAATGGCTGGCAGCGGTGATGAACGGCGTGAGAACCTGAAAGAACAACGTGCTGGTCATTGTTGGTTATCTGATCGTCGTTTCTTCCGTCTTTGGTGGCTATATGGCCATGGGCGGGCATCTGGGGGTGCTTTACCAGCCGCTTGAACTGCTCATTATTGGCGGTGCAGCGGTGGGCGCTTTTGTGGCCGGCAATGACCTCAAGACGCTGCGGGCCACCATGAAAGAGTTGCCCAAATTGTTGCGCAATGCAAAAAAACTCGACAAAGCGCTCTACATGGAACTGCTGGCCTTGCTGTATGTGATTCTTGCCAAGGGCCGCAAGGACGGCATGATGGCGCTGGAGTCGGACATTGATGACCCCCAGAACAGCGCGATTTTTGCCCCCTACCCCAGGATTTTGAAAGACCTCAGGGTGACCGAATTTTTAACTGATTACTTGCGCCTGGTGGTCAGCGGCAACACCGACCCGTTTGAGATTGGCGAGTTGATGGAGCATGAAATCGAGACCTACAAACATGAAGCCGAAGTCCCTGCGCACAGTCTTGCACGCATGGGCGACGCGTTGCCCGCCCTGGGTATTGTGTCGGCCGTGCTGGGGGTGGTGCATGCGCTGGCATCAGCCGACTTGCCGCCAGCAGAGATGGGACAGTTGATTGCGCATGCGATGGTTGGCACTTTTCTGGGTATTTTGTTGTCTTATGGTTTTGTGACGCCGCTGTCCACCCTGATCGAACACCATGTGGCTGAATCGCTCAAGGTCTACCAGTGCATCAGGGTCACGTTGCTGGCCAGCCTGAATGGTTATGCGCCCCAGTTGGCGGTGGAGTTTGGCCGAAAAACCTTGTGTTCGACCGAGCGCCCTTCGTTTACTGAACTTGAGGGGCACGTGCGTGAGGTCAAAAACCGATAACACGACCCGGCAGGACACACCATGAGCGAAGTTGCACGCCGCATCATCATCAAACGCCCGATTCAGGCGGCTGGACACCACGGCGGCGCCTGGAAGATTGCCTTTGCCGACTTCATGACGGCCATGTTTGCCTTCTTTCTGGTGATGTGGCTGTTGGGTAACTCGTCGTCGCAGCAGCTGGCCGGTATTGCCGAACATTTCAAAATGCCGCTCAAGGTGGCCATCAATGGCGGCCCGAAAAGCAGTATGTCTGCCAGCGTGATTCCGGGTGGTGGCAGTGACCCGATCCAGTTGACCGGTGAAGAGAAAAAATCAGATGGCGACAAAGAAGATATGAGTCGCCTGAACGAGCTGAAACAGCGCCTGAACGACATGATTGAATCCAACCCGGTGCTGCGCCAGTTCCGCCACCAGTTGCTGCTTGACATCACGCCGGAAGGACTGCGCATTCAGATTGTTGACAGCAACAACCGCTCCATGTTTGACCGCTCCAGTGCGGTGGTGTTGGCCCACATGCGCATCATCCTGCAAGAGATCGGACCGGTGCTCAACGAACAATCCAACAAGATTACCTTGTCCGGGCACACCGACGCCACGCTTTACCCCAAGGGCGACAAAGCCTACAGCAACTGGGAACTGTCGGCCGACCGGGCCAATGCGTCGCGGCGCGAGCTGGTTGCTGGCGGTATGCGTGACGACAAGGTGTTACGCGTGATGGGGGTGGCTGCGAGCATGCACCTGGACCGGGACGACCCGTTGGCAGCCATCAACCGGCGCATCAGCATTGTGGTGCTCAATCACCGGGCGCAGGCCGACATTGAGGCTGCCAATGCGGCGCTGCCTGTGAACGTCAGCAGTGCGGCCGTGGTTGGTCTGTCAATGTCTGATGCGCCGGCCGCCACTGCCAGTCAGCCGGTGACAGCTTTGTCGCTGGAGACGACAGTGAATAAACTTGACTGAAGAACGACAGACAGGCTGGTTATGGACATCAAACAGTTTTACCAAACATTTTTCGAGGAAGCTGATGAGTTGCTTGCCGAGATGGAGCGGCTCCTGCTGGAGCTTGATCTGCAGGCGCCTGACATGGAGCAACTCAATGCCATTTTCCGGTCGGCCCATTCGATCAAGGGCGGGGCGGCAACCTTTGGCTTTCAGGCGCTGACCGAGACCACCCACTTGCTTGAAAATTTGCTTGATCAGGCGCGCCACGGCAGCTTGCACATTACCTCGGACATGGTGGGGGCCTTTCTGGAGACCAAAGACGTGTTGCAAAAAGAATTGAGCGCTTACCGGGCTGACGCTGAGCCCGAGCCGGAGATGGTTGGAAAAATCTGCGAGATTCTGCGCCAACTGGCCTTGGAGTCAAGCGCTAAGGGGGCGGCGTCTGCCGTGCCGGTACCAGTGCCTGCACCTGTGATCGAGCCCGAGCCGCCGGTGGTGGTGTCCGAGTCCGTGGCAACACCCGCTGGCAACATGCTGGCGCCGCCGGTCCTGAAGGTTTCCTTTTTCAAGGTGGGCGCCGCTGACCGCAAATTACTGAGTGAAGAATTGACGAATCTTGGCACCGTGGTGTCGCAGCTTGAAACCGACGACGGCCTGACCCTGAGCCTGGAAACCAGCTGTGATGCCGATGATGTGATTGCCGTCTGCTGTTTTATTGTTGACGTCGATCAGATCGAGGTCAGTCTGGCCACGTTAGACCCGAGCCCGGTGGCTGAGCACGCACTGGCGAGTCCAGTTGTGCTGCCAAACCCGGTCGAGCCGCAGCAGCCTGAAGCGCCTGTGCCTGCACCGGCACCGGCACAGGCGGTCAGGGCGGCCAAACCCGTGGCAGCGCCAGCCGCAGCGGCGCCAGCCGTTGCCGCCAACAAGGATGCAGGATCGATCCGGGTCGATGTGGACAAGGTCGACCAGATCATCAATCTGGTGGGCGAACTGGTCATTACCCAGTCGATGTTGACGCAAATTGCGTCAACGCTGGACCCGGCGTTGTATGAGCGTTTGTTGAGCTGTATGGGACATTTGGAGCGCAACGCCCTGGACTTGCAGCAGTCGGTGATGTCGATCCGAATGATGCCCATGGACTACGTGTTCAGTCGTTTTCCGCGCCTGATCCACGATTTGTCGGCCAAGCTCGGCAAGCAGGTGCAGTTGGTGATGATTGGCAAGGAGACCGAGCTAGACAAGAGTCTGATTGAGCGTGTCATTGACCCGGTTACCCATCTGGTGCGCAACAGCCTTGACCACGGTCTGGAGAGCCCGGAGCAGCGCGCCCTGGCCAAAAAGGACCCAATGGGACGTCTGACGTTGTCGGCGCAGCACCAGGGTGGCAGCATCGTGATTGAGGTCAGGGACGATGGCGCCGGTCTGGATCGGGACAAAATCCTGGCCAAGGCGATCCAGCAAGGCTTCGATGTGGATGCGTCGATTGGCGACGATGAACTTTGGCAGTTTATCTTTGCCCCGGGTTTTTCCACCGCAGAGGTGGTTTCGGATGTCTCGGGTCGGGGCGTGGGTATGGATGTGGTGCGGCGCAATATTCAGGAAATGGGTGGCCACGTAGAAATAGCCTCGGTGCGCGGCCAGGGCACCAGTATCAAAATCGTGTTGCCGCTGACGCTGGCCATTCTCAATGGCATGTCGATCAAGGTGGGTGCCGAGATTTTTATCTTGCCTTTGAGTTACGTGATTGAGTCATTGCAGCCGCTGGCCCAGGATCTTCATTCCATCTCGGGCGGCGAGCAGGTGATCCATGTGCGCGGGGAGTACCTGTCCATGGTTGAGTTACACAAGTTTTTTGATATCGCTGATGCGGTGCAGGACCCAACGCAGGGCATTTTGGTGATTTTACAGACTGAGGGCACCCGCTTTGCCTTGCTGGTCGACCAGCTGGTTGGCCAGCATCAGGTGGTGGTGAAGAACCTTGAAACCAATTACCGCAAGGTGCCCGGCATTTCTGCTGCCACCATTTTGGGCGACGGCAATGTGGCGCTCATCATTGATGTGGTCAAGGTGCGTCAGGCAGCGTCTGGCAGGGCCCGCTGGTAGGCTGATTCAAAAAAGTCCATGAACCAGATGATTAAAAAAATCAGCATCCATCAACTCCAGCCCGGCATGTTTGTGCATGACATGGACTGCGGCTGGATGGAGCACCCTTTTTTGACCGGCTCATTCAAGGTGCGCGTCGACAAGGACATTGAGCGCATGGTCGAGTACGGCATTCACGAGCTGTACATTGATACCGACAAAGGTTTGGATGTGCCCGACGCGCCCACACAGCGTGAAGTGGCTGTTGTTCTCACGCGCCAAATGACGGCACTGTTCGAAACCCGGCAACCGGTAGAACCCACCTCGCTGCACGATGAGATGGGTCGCGCCCGGGTGGTGCTGTCCGAGGCCAACCGCATCATTGGTGAAGTGATGCATGGGGCGCGTCTGGGCCGCCAGATCGAGCAGGAAAAAGTTGACCATGTGGTGAGCGAGATGTCGGAGTCGGTGCTGCGTAATAAGGACGCGCTGCTGAGTCTGTGCCGCATCAAGGAAAAGGACAACTACACCTTTTTGCACTCGGTCAGTGTGGGTGTGTTGTTGATGAGTTTTTCACGGACCTTTAATCTCAAAAACGAAGACATGCAGTTGCTTGGTACCGGTGGCATGTTGCATGACATCGGCAAAACCAGGGTGCCAGATCGTATCTTGAACAAGACCGGCGCCTTGACGCCTGATGAATTCAGCACCATCCAGAGGCATGTGGTGTATGGCCAGAACATTCTGGCCGAGATGCCCAACATCAGCCAAACCTCGTATGAGGTGGTTGCCCAGCACCACGAACGTTACGACGGCAGTGGTTACCCGCTCAAGCTCAAGGGGGCAGACATGTCCATTTACGGACAAATGGCGTCCATTGTGGATGTGTACGACGCCATCACCTCTGACCGCTGTTATCGCAAGGGCATGGACCCCACCGTGGCGCTGAGAAAAATGTTTGAATGGAGCAAGTTCCACTTTGACCCGGTGCTGATCCAGACCTTTGTGCGCACCATTGGCATTTATCCGGTGGGCACCTTGGTGATGCTGGAAAGCCGCAAGATTGCCGTGGTGATTGACCAGCAAGGCCGGGACTTGACGCGGCCGCTGGTGCTCGTTGTGTTTGATGCCCTTAAACACTGTCACCTGACGCCGCAAGATGTCGACTTGTCCAAACCACTGGGCCATGGCGGCGGCGACAAAATTGTTAGCCACGAATCTGCCGAGCAGTGGCGCATTGACCCGTACCAGTACATTTAGCGCTGCACCCTGGTCGGCCAGGCTACTGTTGGCTCAGTTGGCCATGGTTTCAATTGACTCGCTCAAACTGGCGCGCAGCCGGCTGATGGCCTGGCTGTGCAACTGGCACACGCGCGATTGGGTGACCTCCATGACAGCGCCAATCTCGCGCAGGTTCAACTCTTCATCGTAGTACAAGCTGAGTAGCAGGCGCTCACGCTCGGGCAGGCGCTCAATGGCGTCAATCAACTGGCGCCTGAAGTCGCCCTTGAGCAACTGGCTCAGGGGTTCGTTCAGCAAAGAGGCCTCACCCTGGTTTTGCCGGTCCAGAAAATTGTTGTCTTGCTCGTTGTGGTCAAAGTCGTCGTAATAGACCAGTTGACAACCGTGAATCTCTTGCAGCAGGTGTTGGTAGCTGTCCAGCGACATTTGCAGTTGTTCGGCGATTTCGCCTTCGGTGGGAGCGCGCCCGCGCTTGTTTTCCTGGGCCTGTACCGCACTTGCCACGCTGCGTGACGACTGGCGCAAGCCGCGCGAGACCCAGTCATTGGCGCGCAATTCGTCAAGCATGGCACCGCGAATGCGCTGTGTTGCGTAAGTCTCGAATTTTGCGCTCTGGTCGTCCTGATAACGGCCAGCCGCTTCAAGCAAGCCCAGCATGCCGACCTGGATCAGGTCATCAAGTTCGACGCTGGCCGGCAGTTTGGCAATCATTTGCAGGGCCAGACGGCGCACCAGTGGCGCATACTGGATCAGCATGGCGGACGGGCCGGATTTGTCTATTTTTCCCTGGGCTGTGTACATCACGGGTTCCTTTTGCTGCTGTGTGATCGACGTTGACCGTGCTTGTCGAAGTGCTAGTGCAGTGCCAGCTCTGGCTGGTCTTTTTGCCCGCTGTTGGGCAGTGCCATGGCGGACGCCGTTTGCACAGGAGACGCAGCCCATGGCCATTGCAGCAGATTGGCTGCAATGTGATGAAAGTCGAGCGCCGCCGGGCTATTTTTATAGGCCTCCACCACGCTCAGGTTGAGTTTTCTGGCTTGTGCCAGCTGTGGATCGGCGCGCACCAGGCCGGCCGGTTCCAGCGTCAGTGCCAGATAGCGGCCGCTGGCCAGCACCAGGTTGTCCAGTATGCGCTGCGCCTGCGCGGCATCGGTGGCGTAGTTGACCAGCACGCGCAGGCGTTGTAGGGCATGGGCATAGTGCAATTTTTTGATGCAGGCGTAACAGTCCTTGATCGATGCCGCATTGGGTTGCAAGACCACCAGGATGTGATCTGCCTGCGACGCCAGCGGTGACAGTGCACCTTGCAAATCAAGAACGCTGTCAATCAGCAGCAAGTGTCCCTGGCGCTCAGCCAGCGTGGGCGCTGCGCCACGTCGCTCGTCGTGCAACAGCACGTCCTTGCCCTGTTGTAGCAGGGCGGCCGCCAGATTCAGGGTGACGCTGGTCACGCCCACGGCGGTTGAACCGCCGACAACAGCCACCCGTTGACCAGCGTGTCCGGCCATCAACTGGCGCAAGCCATCGGCCTGATCGTTGATTACTTTTTTCACAATTCACTCCTGCCTGATGGGTGCACCGGGGGTGATGTTGGCACCGAAGTCCTGCACCTGTTCGGTGCCTTTCAGGGTTTCTATGACCTGCTGGCACTGCGAGCGCAAACGCCAGATGGCGGTAGCGGTGGCCTGTTCGGCTTGGGTGGTGACGGGCTGCGGCTTTTGGTCAAGGTCGGCCTCGCCGGGGACAAACAGGGCACTTTGGCTGTTGGCCATAAAGACCTGTTCGATCAGGGCTTGACGATTGACTGACAGCAGGTCTTCGGGCACCTTTTGGCCGTTGGAGATGTAGTGCACCGGCAGTTGGTGGCGTATCGCCATGTCCACCAGTGAACCCGGGTGGGTGGCTTCATCGACCTTGGTGAAGATGCAGCCTGCCAGGTCGGGGCCGCCTGGTGTTTGGGTGCTGTGCCGATAGGCTTGCACCACTTCATTGAGGGTGTCGCCGTGGCTGCTGGCATTGAGCAGCAACAGGCGTTTGATCGGGCGGCTGGAGGTGCACAGCATCGCGATTTGGTCAGAGACGGCGCGGTCGCGCTGGCTCATGCCGACGGTGTCGATCAGCACCATGTGTTTGTCGGCCAGGTCCAGCAGGGCGCGCTCCAGGTCGGCCGGGTCTTTGACGGCATGCACGCTGACCCCCAGGATCTGGCCATAAATCCGCAGCTGCTCATAGGCGCCAATCCGGTAACTGTCGGTGGTGACCAGGGCCAGTTTTTTTGAGCCAAAGCGCATCACGCAGCGCGCTGCCAGTTTGGCTGTGGTGGTGGTTTTGCCCACACCGGTGGGGCCGATCAGGGCATACACCCCGCCCTGGTCCATCAGGGCGGTTTCGTCTTCTAGCAGGGGCAGTTGGCGCGCAAGCTCTGACTTGGCGTAGTCGAGTCCGCTGGTGTAACTCTGACCGCTGGGCATGGTGGCCAAAATGGATTGCGCCAAACGGGCGCTGAAGCCCGCCGCCAGCAACGCGCGCAGCAGGCGGCCCGAAAGCGGGTCTTGTTTTTGCTTTTCGCTCCATGACAAGCTGGCCAACTGGTCTTCAATCATGCCGCGCATGGCGTGGATTTCGCGCAGGATGCTGCCTTCCTCGGGTGCGGCCGCCGGCGCCAGTTCTGACTGAATGTTTGGCACCGGGCTGCCAGAGCGTGCACCCGCAGTCATCATGGTCGCCAACTCTTCTTCCAGAGTGGCCATGATTTCAATGCCGTGGGGTGTCACCCGATTGGACAGAACAAGGGCATCCGGCCCCATGTTTTCGCGCAACAGGCGCAGTGCCTGGCGACTCGAAGGTGCCAGTACCTTGCAGGCGGCGCTGCTGACTTCTGTGGTGGTATTCAAGCTCTTGCTCCAATGGTGGCTGTCACTTTGATGGTGCGGTTGTCGGGGATTTCATTGTGCGAAAGCACCTTGAGTTGCGGCAGGTTACGGCGTAAAAAGCGGGCCAGCAAGACGCGTAATGCGTGTTGCACCACCAAGACACTGGCCACCCCCAGTTGTGATTGACGGTCCATGGCCGACTGGGCTTCGCGCAGCAGGTTGTTGGCCAGCCCAGGTTCCAGCCCGCTGCTGTTGCTGAGTGCTTGCAGCAGCACGCGGTCAAGCGAGTTGTCCAGGCCAATGACCTGCAGCTCGTCGCTGTCCGGGAAAATGTGCTGCACGATGGCGCGCCCCAAGGCCAGACGGATCAGGCTGGTGAGTTCGGTGGTGTCTGAGACGGCGGGCGCATGTTCGGCCAGCACGTCCAGAATGGTGCGCATGTCGCGGATCGGCACCTCTTCGTCGAGCAGGTTTTGCAGCACTTTTTGCAGGGTGGTGAGCGACAGGGTTTTGGGCACCAGGTCCTGGATTAGCATGGGGGATTCTTTGCCAATGCGGTCCAGCAGCTGCTGCACCTCCTGACGCCCCAGCAATTCGGCGGCGTGTAAATGAATCAGGTGATTGAGGTGGGTGGCCACCACGGTGCTGGCATCCACCACGGTGTAGCCATAAATCTGGGCCTGCTCGCGCAAGCCCGGGTCGATCCAGATGGCCGGCAAACCGAAGGCCGGGTCCTTGGTCTGGGTGCCGGGCAGCGAGGCGCTGACCTGGCCCGGATTGATCGCCATCCATTGGCCCGGTGCGGCTTCACCTTGGCCAATTTGCACACCCTTGAGCTTGATCACATAAGCATTGGGCTTGATCTCGAGGTTGTCGCGAATATGGACCACCGGCACCAGAAAGCCGATGTCCTGGGCAAATTTCTTGCGGATGCTCTTGATGCGACCCAACAGCTCGCCATTTTGGGCCTGGTCAACCAGCGAGATCAGGCGGTAGCCCACTTCAAGCCCGAGCGGATCGACCAGGGCTACATCATCCCAGCTGGCTTCCTGCGTTTCGGGTACCGGCGGCGGCGGTGGGGGCGCCACGGCGGCACGGCTCGCGCTGCTGCTGGCTTTTTGCGTGATGCGCCGGCCGAGCCAGATCAGGCCACCCGCGATGATGAGAAAGGACAGGTTGGGCATGCCCGGAATCAGGCCCATCAGGCCGATCACGCCGGCGGTCAGATACAGCACCTGCGGGTTGGCAAAGAGTTGGCCTGTGAGCTGGCCGCCCACATCTTCGTCGGTGGCGACGCGCGACACAATCACGCCGGCTGCGGTCGAGATCACCAGTGCCGGAATTTGGGCGACCAGGCCGTCGCCAATGGCCAGCAGGGTGTAGGTGGTGGCCGCCGCCGAGAAAGACAGGTCGTGTTGCCCGACACCCACAATCAGGCCGCCAATGATGTTGATCACCATGATCAGCAAGCCCGCCACGGCGTCGCCGCGTACAAATTTGCTGGCACCGTCCATGGAGCCATAAAAGGCGGCTTCCTGGGCGACTTCCGAGCGCCGCTTGCGGGCGTCGTCTTCGCCAATCAGGCCGGCGTTGAGGTCGGCGTCAATGGCCATTTGTTTGCCGGGCATGGCATCCAGGGTAAAGCGCGCGCCCACTTCCGCAATGCGGCCGGCGCCTTTGGTGATCACCATGAAGTTGATGACCACCAGGATGATGAAGACCATGACACCCACCGCAAAGTTGCCACCGACCAAAAAGTGGCCAAATGCTTCAATCACCTTGCCGGCGGCATCGGGGCCGGTGTGGCCATCCATCAGCACCACCCGACTTGATGCCACGTTGAGCGACAGGCGCAGCAGCGTGGTGAACAGCAGCACCGCCGGGAAGGCGGCAAAATCAAGCGCCTTCATGGTGTACATGCTGACCAGCAGCACCATGATGGACAGGGCGATGTTGAAGGTGAACAGCAGGTCGAGCAAAAATGGCGGCAAGGGTAGCACCATCATGCTCAGGATCAGGATGATCAGGATGGGGCCGACCAGCCCTTTGCTTTTGTCGCCGGACATGATCAGCCCGGCCAGCCGCAGCCATGAATTCGGGAGCGTCATGCGGTGTGTCCCAGGGGGTCAAGCGCTGCCGGTACCGGCAGGTCGCGGGGCGGGGGCGGCAGGTTGCTGGCAGTCGCACCCAGACGCCTGAGCTGGTAGGCCCAGGCTAACACTTCGGCGACAGCCGAGTACAAGGCCAAGGGGATTTCCTGATTGACCGCCGTGTGTTTGTATAGGGCACGCGCCAGCGGGGGCGCCTCAAGGGTGGGAATGTGGTGTTCTTTGGCGATCTCACGGATCCGCATGGCCACCAGATCAGCGCCTTTGGCAATGACGCGGGGGGCCTGCATTTCTTTGTCGGTGTACTTCAAGGCCACAGCAAAATGGGTTGGGTTGGTGATGATGATGTCGGCCCTGGGTACTTCGGCCATCATGCGGCGTTTGGCCATTTGCTGTTGCTGGCGTCGAATCTGTGCCTTGACCTGGGGGTCGCCGTCGTTTTCTTTTTGTTCCTGGCGCAGATCTTCGCGCGACATACGCAGTTTGTGGGCATGGCTCCAGAGCTGGTAGGGAACATCGATCAGGACCACCAGCAAGAGCGAGCCCACGATCAATGCGCAGGTGCCAGCCACCAGGCGCAAGCTGTGCGACAGCGCGGCGTGGGTGGGTTCGCTCATGAGCGACATGATGGCGTCTATCTTGGCGCTGATGACCCACCAGGCAATGCTGCCAATCAGCAGCGACTTGACAATGGTTTTGACCAGTTCGGCCAGTGATTCGGTCGAAAACATGCGGCCAATACCGGCGATCGGATTCAACTTGGAGAACTTGGGCGCCAGCGATTTGGTTGACAGCAGCCAGCCGCCCAGCATCATCGGCGCAACCAGTGCCGCGATCAGCATCATGATCATCAGCGGCATCAGGGCGAGCAGGGTGTTGGCCGCAATGTTGCCAGCCAGATTCATCATGTGCGGCGGGTCGAACGCGGACATGCGCTCGAAATGCAGCGTGGTGCGAAAGACGTTGCCGAAATGCAGGCTGATGCTGTCGCCCATGACCCACAGGCCACCCAGCGCGGTGACCAGCATGACAAAGGTAACCAGTTCGCGCGAGCGCGCCACCTGCCCTTCCTGGCGTGCCTTTTCCAGCCGCTCCGGGGACGCCGGTTCTGTTTTTTCGAGATCACTTTCTTCCGCCATCAATACTCCGCAGCGTGAGGCGCAATGCGCCGCTTCTGAATGATTATGAAAGCAAGCGGGGGTAAACGATCAGCCAAACAAAGCAGGCTTCAAGCTGCTCTTTGGCCAATCAGGGCGGGCGATTCAAAAGCCGAGGCTGGCCAGCAGGTCGTCGACCTGTTCCTGATCGTCCAGCGTGTCGGCGTTGCCCATTTTGATTTTGGGGCCGTTGAGCAGGCCGCTGCTCAGTTCGGGACGTTTTTCAGGCGGCGTGTTGTCCACCAGCAGTTGCAGCAACTGCGTCTCCATGTCCTTGATCACGTCCATCATCCTTTTGATGACCTGCCCGGTCAGATCCTGAAAGTCCTGAGCCATCATGATTTCCATCAGCTGGGCATTGGTCGCCTGCACCTGCACGGGTACCTGTGACAGGTACTGGCGGGTGTCGTTGACCAGATCACGGGCGTCCGACAAGTCAATGGGAGCCGCAAACCAGAGGTCCCAGCGCGCGTTCAAACGCGTGCCTTCGGCGGACAAGGTAAGCTGGATCGGTTGCGCCACGTCAATGGCATTGAGCGCCCGTTCGGCCGCCCGCTCGGTCATTTGAATCACATAATGCAGCCGATCCCTGGCATCGGGGATGGCTTCGGTGACCTTGGCGATATTTTTGTCCAGACCCAATTCGCGCATGCTCTCTAACATCTGGCGTGTTAATTGACCAATACGATTGACCAATTGTTCGGTTGAGTCGCCGGGTGTGGCGGGTTCGGGTTGTTGCTGGCTCATGTCAGGCCCCTTCTCGTTCTAGTTTTTCAAAAATCTTGTTGATTTTTTCCTCCAGCGTGACGGCTGTAAAGGGTTTGACCACGTAGCCGCTGGCACCGGCCTGGGCTGCTGCAATGATATTTTCCTTTTTGGCTTCGGCGGTGACCATCAGCACCGGCAGTTTGGCCAGCACGGGGTCGGCGCGGATGGCCCGGAGCATTTCCAGCCCGTCCATGTTGGGCATGTTCCAGTCCGAGACCACAAAGCTGTATTTGCCACCCCGGACCTTTTCCAGGCCAATGGCGCCGTCTTCGGCTTCGTCGACATTGGCAAAGCCCAATTCCTTGAGCAAATTACGAACAATGCGGCGCATGGTCGGGAAATCGTCAACGACCAGAATCTTGATGTTTTTGTCAATCACGGTTACTCCAAAAAATGAATGCCAACGCGGTCCTTGAGGGTGCCTTGATTGGCTGCCGCAAGGGCTGGCACCGTTGAACGCTTTTATACACGATTGCTGCGTTCTCCATGCGACGTCAGGTGCGCCATGACACGCTTGCTGATTTCATTGAGGGGCGCCACCTCGTCGGCGGCGCCGAGTGCAATGGCTTCTTTGGGCATGCCAAAAACCACACAACTGGCCTCGTCTTGCGCCAGTGTATGCGCGCCCGCCTGATGCATGTGGAGCAGACCTTCGGCACCATCACGGCCCATGCCGGTGAGCAGCACACCAATGGCATTTTTCCCGGCATGAACGGCGGCGGAGTCGAACAGCACGTCGATCGACGGACGGTGTCGGTTGACGACTTCTGCCTGGTCCACATGGGCGACATAGTTGGCACCGCTACGCCGCAGCGACAAATGGTATTCACCCGGTGCAATGTACACATGGCCCGGCAAAATGCGCTCGCCATGGACCGCTTCCGAGACCTGGAGACGGCACAGGTTGTTGAGGCGACTGGCAAAGGAACGGGTAAAGCCGGCCGGCATGTGTTGGGCGATCATGATGCCCGGACTGTCCGGGGGCATGGGCAGAAGAATTTCGCGAATGGCTTCCGTGCCGCCTGTCGAGGCACCGATGATGATCAGTTTTTCGGTGCTCAGGCGGGTGTTGTGCAGCATCGGGGCATTCGGGGCGGCATCGGATTTGGCCGTGCTGGAGGCGCGTTTGGCTGGTAGCAGGCGGGCCGCCGCGGCAACCCGGATCTTGCCGGTAATCAGTTCGGTATAGGCCAGCAAACCATCACGTATGCCAAGCCGGGGTTTGGTCACAAAGTCGATGGCGCCAAGTTCCAGGGCGCGCAGCGCCGCTTCCGAGCCGCGTTCGGTCAGCGAGGACACCATGACCACGGGCATGGGCCGTAGGCGCATGAGTTTTTCCAAAAAATCAAGGCCATCCATGCGCGGCATTTCGACATCCAGGGTCATCACATCGGGGTTGTGCAGCTTGACCAGATCGCGGGCGATCAGGGGGTCGGCGGCCGTTGCAACCACCCGCATGTCAGGCTGGCTGTTGATGATTTCAGTCATCAGGCTGCGTATCAGTGCCGAGTCGTCGACACATAGGACGGTGATTTTCTCGTTGCTCATGGTGTCCACGTCCTGTGGTTGACAGCCAGCTCAGAATCCAGCAACAGCAGTTGCTTGTCGATGGGTTGCCGTGACAAGGCCTGGGCCAGCGCCTGCTCTTCGTTGCGCACCAGCAAGCTGTCTTCCTGGCGCCGGAGTTTGCGTAGCGTGACCCGGCCCGTGGCCGGGAAATAGTTGATGCGACGCGGCAGGTTTCCGCGCAAATCCTGGGCCACCACCCGAATCTGTTCGGCTTGCAGATAACGCAACACGAAGTCGGCATTGTGGTCACCAATATTGATGGTGGTCATGCTGCTCATGACGGCACCTCCGCCGAACACTTTGGCTTCCAGGTGTTCACGTCGGGCGCCGGCCTTGAACAATTTCTGCATCAACATGGCCATGGCATAGGCCCCATAACGCATGGCGACGGTGGCGCTTTGGGGGTTGTGGAGGGTCTCCTCGGGCAGCATAAAGTGGTTCATGCCACCCACACCCGTGACACCGTCGCGCACACAGGCGGCCACGCATGAGCCCAAGACCGTGGTCAGCAGCATGTCCTTGGACGTGACGTAGTATTCGCCGGGCAAAAGTTTGACCGCTGGGGTCGCAAACTCACGGTCAAAATAGTGCAGGGTGGCGGTGGATTCCATGGGGACAGCGTTCATGCGCTTGACTTCGCTTGCTGTGTCGCCAGTTCATAGATCGTCTTGCCGCGGGGTCGAAACAGATGTTGGGCAAATGAAAAATTCTCGGAATGCCCGGCAAACAACAGTCCATGCGGTTTGAGCAGCGGGACAAAACGCTGCAAAATCTTGATTTGGGTTTCACGGTCAAAATAAATCATGACATTGCGACAAAAAATGACGTCAAACGGTTCGGCTAGCTGCCATTTTGGGTCCAGCAGGTTCAATTGTCCAAATGTCACCATGGCCGCGACGTCGGGGCGGATCCGGACCTTGCCGGCATGTGCGCCAGCGCCTTTCAGGAAAAAGCGCTTGAGTTGATCTGGTGCCAGTTTGCTGGCCTGCTGGTCTGAAAACACGCCCTCGGCCGCCACTTCAAGCACATGGGTGTCAATGTCGGTCGCCAGCACCTGGGATGTGGCGGCCTGGTTGCCGAGTGCTTCCATCAGTGTGATGGCAATGGAATAGGGCTCTTCACCGGTGGAAGCGGCCGAGCACCAGACCCGTAGCGGGGTCGGGCGGCTGCGCGCAAATTCGGCCAGCACCGGAAAATGGTGGGACTCGCGAAAGAACGACGTCAGGTTGGTGGTCAGCGCGTTGGTGAACAATTGCCACTCTTCGCCGTTCGGGTTGACCTCCAGCAGGCGCAGGTAGTCCGAGAATTCCTTCAATTTGAGCTGGCGCAAACGGCGCGCCAGGCGGCTGTAGACCATTTGCCGCTTTTGTTCGCTCAAGGCGATGCCGGCACGTTGGTGGATCAGTGCCCGGATTCTGGAAAAGTCAGCCTCGGTCAGCAGGAAATCCGGCGTGATTGTCGCCGTGTTCGCAAGAGAAGGGTTTGTACTCATACGCTTTCGTGTTCACGATTGCGCAAAATTTGCGTTTCGTATGCCAAGCCATTGATTTACTGACCAATGTACCAAAACGAAACGGCTTTAATTGGTGAATCACCGTGGCAAAAAGCCTTCTCTTTTGTTCATACAGGGGCACAGCCTGGGTTTGTCATTCCGGACTTGATCCGGGATCCAGGACATCCGGGCGTCATGGATTGCGGGTCAGGCCCGCGACGCCATCAACAGCACCACCAGGGCACCGGCGCCGCCGTCGGCCGGTTTGGCCTGCACAAAGGCCAGCACCTCGTTTTTTTGCACCAGCCAGCTGTGGACACGGCTTTTCAAAATGGGCGCTTTGCCGGGTGAACCCAGGCCTTTGCCGTGCACCACACGCACACAGCGAATGCCTTGTTTGTGCGCCTCGCGGATGAAGGTGCTCAGGGCTTCTCGGGCGTCGTCGCGGCGCAGGCCGTGCAGGTCCAGCTGGCGCTGAATGGACCATTCGCCGCGACGCAGCTTGCGCGTCACGTCGGTGCCGATGCCGGGGCGGCGAAAGCTCAGGTGCTCGTCGCATTCGAGCAGCGTGGACACATCAAACTCGTCGCTGATGGCTTCTTTCAAGACCGCTTTTTCATCGCGCCGGTATTGCATCGCCTGCGGCATTTTGGGCTCAGTCTTGTGCAGCAGCTTGCGCTTGTCGGGCAGGGGTTTGACGGCGCCAGCCGCCCGGATGAACAAGTCCTTGTCGCTGGCGGCCTGTTGTACCGCCTTGACTTGCTGACTGGCTTTCAGGGCGCGTTGTTGGGCTTGCTCGGCAATGGCATGTTTGACCACTTTCAGGTCGCGCAAGGCTTTGACTTTGATCAGTGTCACAGCAAGCCCCGTTCGGCCATGCTCAGTGCTTCGCCTGGGGCCACAATGACGTGGTCGAGTACCCGCACGTCGATCAGCGCCAGCGTGGTTTTAAGGGTTTGCGTCAGCATTTCATCCGCCCGCGACGGCTGCACCGAGCCACTCGGGTGGTTGTGCGACAGCACCACGGCGGCGGCTTGGTGTTTGAGGGCACGCAATACGACTTCACGTGGATAAACGCTGGTTTGGGTCAAGGTGCCCTGAAACATTTCGTCATAGGACAGCAGCCGGTTTTGCACGTCCAGAAACAGCACCGCAAACACTTCCTGCTGACGCGCCGCCAGTTTGAGTTGCAAAAAATGCTTGACCGCGTCGGGCGTGGCAAAAACCGTGCGCTCCTGCAGTCGCTGCGACAGGGCGCGCCGGGCCAGCTCCAGCACCGCCAACAGCTCGGAACGTTTGGCTGGCCCCAGCCCCTTGACTGGCTTGAGGTCCTCGGCCGTGGCGTTGAGCAGCCCGGCAATGCCGTCAAATCCGTTCTGGCCGTCTGCGCCGGGCTTGATGTCGAGCAATTCACGCGCCAGTTGAAACACACCCTTGCCCTTGATGCCGGTACGCAGCAGCAGCGCCAGCAATTCCACGTCGCTTAAAGCGCCAGGGCCACGGGCCAGCATCTTTTCACGTGGGCGGGCATCGGGGGGCAGGTCTTTGAGGGGCATGGTGCAGGCTTTTACAATGGCTTGCAGTTTATGCCAGCACCCACAGGTTTTAAACCCGGGGGTATTCAAGAATTTACAGGAACTTCATGACGACCTCTTGCCCAACCGTTCAACCCGGCTCTTTTTTGACGCTGCATTACCGCCTGAGCGGCCCGGCTGGCGACGTGGTCAACACCTTTGTGTCGGCCCCGGCCACGCTGACCCTGGGCACCGGTGAGTTGTCGCCGGCCCTGGAATTGCGCTTGATCGGTCTGGCCGAGGGCAGCCGCACCACCCTTGAATTGGCGGCAGGCGAGGCTTTTGGCCCGCGCAGCCCCGACATGGTGCAGTGGATGGCGCGCAAGGAGCTGCTGGACCTGGGCGGGGCCGGAGAAAGCTACGCCGTGGGCGATGTCGTCAAGTTTCCCACGCCCGACGGTCAGGGCGAATTTGCCGGGGTGATTGTCGACTTTCGCAGCGACCACAAGGGTGAGGCGGTGTTGTTTGACTTTAACCATCCGCTGGCAGGCCAGCCGGTGACGTTTGAAGTCCAGCTGATCGGGGTGTTATGAACATGAACGCAGGGCTTGAGGTGTTGTTGGCTGAGCCGCGAGGATTTTGCGCCGGGGTGGACCGCGCCATTGAAATTGTGGAGCGTGCGCTGGCCAAGTTTGGCGCCCCCATCTATGTGCGCCACGAAATTGTGCACAACACCTATGTTGTGAACGACCTGAAAGCCAAGGGCGCTGTTTTTATAGAAGACCTCGATGATGTGCCTGTAGGCGCCACGCTGGTGTTTTCGGCCCACGGTGTCAGCCGGGCCGTGCAACAAGAGGCCGCCGCGCGCAGTTTTCGCATTTTTGACGCTACCTGTCCGCTGGTCACCAAGGTGCATGTGGAAGTGGCCAAGCTGGCCAAAGAGGGGTATGAGTTCATCATGATCGGCCACAAGGGCCACCCCGAGGTGGAAGGCACCATGGGTCAGCTCGACAGCGGTATCCACTTGGTGGAGGACGTGCATGATGTGGCGCGTATTCAGCCCACGCAGACCGCCAAACTGGCCGTGGTGACACAAACCACCCTCAGTGTGGACGACGCCGCGGCCATTGCGGTAGCCATCAAGACCCGTTTCCCGAACGTGCGCGAGCCCAAGCAGCAAGACATTTGTTACGCCACGCAAAACCGCCAGGACGCGGTCAAATTGATGAGCCCACAGGTCGATGTGGTGGTGGTGGTGGGAAGCCCCACCAGTTCCAACAGCAACCGACTGGCTGAGGTGGCGCGCAAGCTGGGCACACCCGGCTACATGGTCGACAGTGCCGACGAGTTGCAGCCGCAGTGGTTTCAAGGCAGCACTCGGGTCGGCTTGACGGCTGGCGCGTCAGCCCCGGAAATTCTGGTGACCCAGGTGCTGGCGCGGCTGAAAGCGCTGGGCGCGGTGTCGGTGCAACGTATGCCCGGCGACCCCGAGAGTGTCAAGTTTCCGCTGCCTAAGGGCTTGCGGCCGGACCAGAATGAAGAAATTTAAGCCGGAAAGCGGTTGTCATGGCACCTTGCTACGTTCCTTTCCATGCAACCATTGCTAACGTGTTATCGGTCTTTTTTAGGGTCGACTTCAGTCGACCATGGCGGACTAAAGCACGCCCTACAGCACAACGTGCCATGACGGCGCCCCAACCCTGTCCTCGCGACGAACATCCTATCCCTTCATAATTTCACAATCATGCTAGACATTACCCTGCTGCGCAAAGACCTGGACCACGTGGTGGCCCGCCTTGAAACTCGCAAGAGCCCGCAAGCCTATTTAGACGTGGCCGCTTTCACCCTGCTTGAGACCGAGCGCAAAACCATCCAGATCCGCACCGAAGCGCTGCAGGCCCAGCGCAATACGTCGAGCAAGCAAATTGGCCAGCTTAAGGCCAAGGGCCCGGCCGGCGCTGCTGAGGTGGACGCCGTGATGGCGCAAGTGGCGGGCATCAAGGAGGAGCTGGAGGCCTCCAGCAAGCGGCTCGACCAGATTCAGTTCGACATGCAAACCCTGCTGCTGGCCGTACCCAACCTGCCACACGAGAGTGTGCCGCTGGGGGCGGACGAGCATGGCAACCTGGTGCTGCGCAGCTGGGGCACACCCCGCAGCTTTGATTTCGACATCAAGGACCATGTGGATGTCGGCACGCCGCTGGGTCTGGATTTTGAGATGGGCGTCAAGCTGACCGGCGCGCGCTTCACCGTGATGAAAGGCCCGGTGGCGCGCCTGCACCGCGCGCTTGCCGCATTCATGCTGGACGTGCAGACCCAGGAACACGGCTACACCGAGTGTTACACGCCTTATATCGTCAACGGCGACACCCTGCGCGGTACCGGCCAGCTGCCCAAGTTCGAAGGTGATCTGTTTGCCGCCAAAAAAGGCGGCCAGGAGGGCGAGGCACAGCCCGACAACACCGCGCTGTACCTGATTCCCACCGCCGAGGTGCCGCTGACCAACTTTGTACGCGACGTGGTGGTGGCTGAGGCTGATTTGCCCATCAAACTCACCGGCCACACGCCGTGTTTCAGGTCCGAAGCCGGTTCGTCCGGGCGCGACACCCGCGGCCTGATCCGCCAGCACCAGTTTGACAAGGTCGAGATGGTGCAGATCGTGCACCCCGATAAAAGCTATGAGGCCCTTGAAGCCATGACCGGCCACGCCGAAGCTATCCTGCAAAAGCTGGGGCTGCCCTACCGCGTCATGAGCCTGTGCACCGGCGACATGGGTTTTGGCGCCAGCAAAACCTATGACCTTGAGGTCTGGCTGCCAGCACAAAACACCTACCGCGAGATCAGCTCGGTGAGTAACTGCGAAGCCTTCCAGGCGCGCCGCCTGCAAGCCCGTTTCAAGAACGCCCAAGGCAAAAATGAGCTGGTGCACACCCTGAACGGCTCCGGCCTGGCCGTGGGCCGTACCCTGGTGGCGATGCTGGAAAATTACCAGAACGCCGACGGCTCGGTCACCGTGCCCGAGGCGCTGCGGCCGTATCTGGGTGGCTTGCAAAGCTTGCAGGCCTAGACGAGTTGATGACACCGGCAGATGGGATGCTTCAACCACAATGCATCTGCCTGATTGGTGCCGAGTGCACCGGCAAAAGTACGCTGGCGCAGGCCCTGGCGACGCATTTTGGCGGGCTTTGGGTGCCCGAGCATTTGCGTACCTTTTGCGACCTGAACGGCCGTACCCCCAGAATTGATGAGCAGGCGGTCATCATGCGTACCCAGTTTGAGCAGGAAGAGCAGGTGGTTGCGCTGGCCTTGCAAACGGGCTGTGGTTACGTGTTTTGCGACAGTGCGCCGCTGCTCACTGCGATTTACAGCGACTACTACTTCTCGGACCGCTCGTTGTTTGACTGTGCCCACGCCCTGCACGGGCGTTATGCCCTGACGTTGGTATTGCAGCCTGATTTGTCCTGGCAGTCTGACGGTCTGCAGCGCGACAGCGAAGTCGTGCGCGCCACAGTGCACAGCCGGGTTCAACGCGCGCTGCAGGCCATGCATGTTCCCCACATTGAAATCCAAGGCCAGCATGATGCGCGCTTGCAAGCGGCGATTTTGGCGGTGGAGACCCTCACCGGTTGAGCCTTGACTCTGCCTTATTACAATGGCGGCCTCACCGGGGGTGTCCGTTGCAAGACGGGCTGAGACAGTCCCCTTACCTGATCTGGATCATGCCAGCGTAGGGAGCGTGAAGGCTCGAAGGTCTGCCGTCTGGCGGTTGGCCTTTTGCCCAGCGACCCTTGTGCTGGCGCATTAAAAGGCTTTGCCATGAACCGTCGTTTGTTTGCCCTTGCAGCCACCGCGCTGGCCACTTTGTCTGTCTCTACCCAAACCCTGGCAGCCGATGAACTGCGCGTCATGGTGCACAGTTCGTTTGCCCTGCCCAAACCCCTGCTGGCGCAGTTTGAGGCTCAAAACGGCATCAAGCTGGTCATCATCAAGGGCGGTGATGCTGGTGAGATGCTCAACAAGCTCATTTTGACGCGCGCCCAGCCCGTGGCCGATGTGGTGTTCGGCATTGACAACACCCTGGTTGGCAAGGCGCTGGCGGCCGGTGTGCTGGAGCCCACTTTGCCCCAGACCGCGAATGCCCCCGATGCCAACCTGGGTCCGGCGCTGGCCGCCGTGGATTATGGTTTTGTCACCTTGAACTACGACAAGGCGGCAGTCGTCAAGGGCGGCGTGGCTTTGCCCAAGACCCTGCAGGACTTGACCCTGCCCGCCTACAAGGGCTGGTTGGTCACGCCCAACCCGGCCACCAGTAGCACCGGTTATTCCTTCCTGTTGGCAACCATTTCAGGCCTGGGCGAAGAGCCTGCCTTTGCCTGGTGGGCGCAGATGCGTGGCAATGGCCTGAAAGTGGTGAAAGGCTGGAGCGAAGCCTATTACACCGACTTTGCCCGCAACAAGGGTGCCTACCCGCTGGTGGTGAGCTACGCCACCAGTCCGGCAGCCGAGGTGTTTTACAGTAAGGAAAAAATTTCTGAGGCGCCCACCGCCAGCCTGAACCTCAAGGGCGGTGTGTTTCGACAAGTGGAGGGTGTGGGCCTGGTCAAGGGTGGCAGTCAGCGAGAGGCAGCGCTGAAGTTTGTCGATTTCATGCGCTCAGGGTCAGTGCAGCAAGCGCTACCGACCGAGATGTGGATGTACCCGGCGCAGGCCGGAACCGCCCGTCCCGAGGTGATGCGCCACGCTGCCGAGCCCGCCGCCTTTGAAGCCCCGGCCCCGCAAGTGGTGGCCAGCCAAGGCGCCGTTTGGGTGGCGCGTTGGACCAAGGTGGTGCTGAAGTAAACACATGTCTCAAGGGCAGTTTGTTTGGGTTTGCTGTAGGGTTGATGTAGGGTTGATGTAGGGTTGATGTAGGGTCGACTTCAGTCGACCAGGCGGACTGAAGTCCGCCCTTGTACAACGCCCTTCACGCCCTACAAAGACCGTGGAAGACCGTGGAAGACCGTGGAAGACCGAAATCTGCCCCACCAAGCTCAGAGTCAACACCAACTTTGAAGTGCCTCAACTGATGTCTTTTGTACGTGCCTGTGGACAGTCACAAAGCAGCCTGTGGCTCGCCTTGCTGCCCTTTGCCGCGCTGCTGCTGTTGCTGATCGCGCCCTTGGCCCGGCTGGCTTTGAGTGGCTTCACCGGCGAGGCCAGTTGGCTCGGTGCCGCCAGCAGCAGTTGGTCGCTCTGGACGCCGTGGCAAGACGATTACTTGCGTTGGCGCGTGTTGTGGTCGCTGGCGCAGGCGGGCATTACCTGTGTGCTGGTCTTTGTGCTGGGTCTGCCGCTGGCCTGGGTGCTTGCGCGTTTTGAATTTGCCGGGCGCGCACTGGTGCTGCGTCTGTTGATGCTGCCCTTTGTGGTGCCGACGCTGGTAGCCGCACTCGGCGTGCTGGCGCTGTGGGGTCCGCGTGGCCTGCTCAGTGGTTGGCTCGGTGTCAATTTGCAGGACACGCCCTGGCTGCTGCTGTATGGCAATCTGTTTTTCAACCTGTGCCTGGTGGTGCGCGCCGGGGTCGATGCGCTGGGTCAGATCAACGCGCGTCAGGTGGCGGCGGCTCGCTCTTTGGGTGCCACGCCGTGGCGTACCTTTTGGCGTATTGAGTGGCCAGCCATTGCACCGTGGCTGATGTCGAGCTTGTGCCTGGTTTTCTTGTATTGTTTTGCCGGTTTTGGCCTGGCCCTGGTGCTGGGCGGCCAGCGTTTTGCCACGGTGGAGGTCGAGATTTACACCCTGGTGGCACATGAGCTGCAACTGGGGCAGGCCAGTGTGCTGGCGCTGTGGATGCTGGGGCTCACCGGCGGTGTGGCCTTGCTGTATGCGCTGCTGGAGAAACGCCTGGCTGCACCCAGCCGGGTGCAACCGCTGGCACGGCGGCCGCCTCAAGGCCTGGCGCAGTGGCTGGCCTTGCTTGGGGCCTTGCTGGTGCTGTTCGCCATTTGCGCCTTGCCGATTCTGGCGATTGTGTGGCGGGCGCTGGCGGCTGGGTGGAGCACCTGGGTCACGCTGCTGGACTTTGAGGTGGCGGCGGCCTTATGGAACACGCTGCGGTTTTCCAGCATCGCCTTGCTGCTGGCCACGTTGCTGGGCGTTTTACACGCGCTGGCTGCGCAGCGCTCGGTGTTGTGGCGTGCCGCTGCCTTTTTGCCGTTTGTGGTGTCGCCGGTCACCGTGGCGTTTGGTCTGCTGTTGTTGTACCCGGACTGGACCGCCAGTTTGCCCTTGCTGCTGGCGGCCTATGCCGTCCTGGCGTACCCGTTTGTGGCCAAGTCCATGGCAGCGGGGCTGGACAGTTTGCCGCCGCATGTTCTGAACGCGGCGCGTACGCTGGGCGCCAGTCCGCAGCGGACCTTTTGGCGTGTCACCCTGCCGCTGTTGCGCCCGGCCTTGCGCCGCGGCATGGCGTTTGCGGCGGCCACCGCGCTGGGCGAGTTTGCCGTGACCTTGTTTTTGTCGCGCCCCGAATGGGCCACGCTTACCACCCTGATCTATCGGCGCCTGGGCCATCCGGGGGCCGCCAGCCTGGACCAGGCTTTTGTGCTGGCGAGTCTGTTGATGCTGCTGGCGCTACTGGCATTTTTGCTGATCGAGTGGCCGGTGGTGGAGCGCGAGGTGCCCGGTTGGCCAGTTGCAGGGAACGTGCCGATGGGAGAATTGCGCCATGCTTGAACTGCGCCACATCAGCCAAAACTACGGCGATCGCGCCTTGCTGCAAGACATCAATCTGTCGGTGGCGGCTGGCGAAATTGTCGCTTTGCTGGGACCGTCCGGCAGCGGCAAAAGCACGCTGCTTGCCATCGTGGCGGGTTTGCAGTCCCCCTTGGGCGGCAGCGTCTGGTTTAACGGCCAGGACATCACCCGGTTGCCACCCGAGCAGCGCCGGTTTGCCCTGATGTTTCAGGACTTTGCGCTCTTTCCTCATCTGTCTGTGCTTGACAACGTGGCTTTTGGTTTGATTGAGCAGCGGCTGGACAAGTCCAAAGCCAGAGCAAAAGCACTGGCTATGCTGGCGCTGTTTGGCCTGGCTGACCATGCGCGGTACAAGGTCTGGCATTTGTCGGGTGGTGAGCAGCAGCGTGTGGCGCTGGCACGCGCGCTGATCACCCAGCCGCGTGCGCTTTTACTCGACGAGCCTTTCTCTGCGCTGGATGCCGACTTGCGTACCAGCCTGCGCGATGAATTCAAGGCCCGTATTCAGGCCGCTGGCGTGCCGACCTTGCTGGTCACCCACGACGAACAGGAGGCCCGCGCCATGGCCACACGTGCAGTGCGCCTGAGTCATGGCCGTCTTGCTGCTTTGTGGTGAGCTGTTCAAGCCCCATGGCAAAGGTGTCAATTTAGATGTCTTGCGGGTCAGACCACTCGCGTAGCGACGTGCTCGGACCCCAACTAACTTGAGACTTTGCGGGTCAGACCACTCGCGTAGCGACGTGCTCGGACCCCAACTAACTTGAGACTTTGCGGGTCAGACCACTCGCGCAGCGACGTGCTCTGACCCCAACTAACTTGAAACTTTGCGGGTCAGACCACTCGCGCAGCGACGTGCTCTGACCCCAACTGATTAGATGCCTGAGTTCAATCGGATCACGCGGTGCACCGGGCGCAAGGATTCGGGCATAAACTGTCAGGCGCCATGAACCAGACCCTTACCCCGAGCCCGCTAGAGGCGGCACTTGCGCTGCAGCGCCAAGCCTATTTGGCCCATCCTGTTCCCGCGTTGGCCGAGCGCAAGGCAGATTTGCGTACGCTGCAGCGCTTCGTGCGCGAGCACAAGGAAGCCCTGTGTGATGCCATCAATGCCGACTACGGCCACCGTTCGCGCGTTGAAACCCTGCTCGCCGAGGTGTTTCCGGTGGTGGACGGCATTGACCACGTCATCAAACAACTGCCAGGCTGGATGAAGCCGCAGCGCCGCGCTGTGGACTGGCGCAATTTTCTTGGGGCCAGCAACCGCGTCATGGCACAGCCGCTGGGTGTTGTGGGTGTGATCGTGCCGTGGAACTTTCCGCTCAATCTGAGTCTGGTGCCGCTGACCTACATCTTTGCGGCAGGCAACCGCGCCATGGTCAAGATGAGCGAAAACTCGCGTCACCTGGCGGCTTACTTGATGGCCCACATACCGACTTACTTTCCGCCGGAAAAGCTGCAGTTTTTTGACGAAACCGGGGGTGTGGGTATTGCCTTCTCACAACTTAAATTCGACCATTTGCTGTTCACCGGCTCCAGCCAGACGGGCAGGGCGGTGATGGCCGCCGCCGCACAGAACCTGTGCCCGGTCACGCTGGAGCTGGGCGGCAAGGCGCCGGCCATTGTCTGTGATGACTTCCCGCTGCAAACGGCGGTCGAACGGATCATGTTTGTCAAGTTGCTCAATGCGGGCCAGATCTGCACCACCGTGGACCATGCCTGGCTGCCGACGGGCAAGGTCGATGAATTTGTGCGCCTGGCGCGCAGCTTTGCCCGGCAACGCTACCCGCAGCTCGACAGCCCGGACTACACCGCCATCATTGATCAGCGCGCTTTTGAGCGGCTGCGGCACGCGCTGCAAGACGCACAAGACCGCGGCGCCAAAGTGCTGCCCCTGCTGGACGGGCCCGCCTTTGATGCGGCCACCCGCAAAATCGCGCCGCACATTGTGCTGGACGCGCCCCTGGATTGCCTGCTGATGCAGCGCGAAATCTTTGGTCCGATCCTGCCGCTGTGCAGCTATACCGCGCTGGGCCAAGTGATCGACACTATTAACGCCGGGCCGCGACCGCTGGCGCTCTACCCGTTCAGCTTTGATGCGGCGCAGGTGCAAAGCATCATCGAACGCGTCATGTCGGGCGGGGTCTCTGTGAACGATGCGCTGTTTCATGTGGGCCAGCACGATCTGCCCTTTGGCGGCGTGGGTGATTCGGGCATGGGCCACTACCACGGCCACGAAGGCTTCGAGACTTTTTCCAAAATGCGCCCGGTGTTTTACCAAGCCCGGTTCAGCACGCTCAAATTCCTGTGGCCGCCCTATGGCAAGCTGGCCGAGCGGGTGCTGGCGTTTTTGATCCGGTAGAGATGCTACTTGGCGCTTAAAACCCAAGTAGCCAGTTTTTTGACATCAGCGGCTGAGAGTTTGGGGTGCGCTGGCATGGGTAAATCGCCCCATTTACCGACGCTGCCATGACGGACGCTGTCTGTCAGTTGCTCCAACCCATCACTCCGGCCAGCATATTTGGTTGCAACGTCGTGGTAGGCCGGCCCTACCAATTTGACATTCACCGCATGGCACCCCAAACAGCCGCTTTTCCTGGCCAATGCCTCGTTTGCAAGGCCGCTACCCGTACTCCCCCAGGTAGCTGCCAGCAACAGGACTTTTAATGCGAACGGGCTGAACCCTTGGCGGGCAATATGACGCATGAACATTAACGGCCCAGGCCTTTGAGCCTGGACGGCTCAATGATTTCAATCCAGTAGCCATCGGGATCTTTGATGAAGGCCACGTCCTTCATCTTGCCCTGGTCGGGACGCTTTACAAAGCTCACCTGATTTTCATCAAACCAGGCAATGGCCACATCCAGGTCAGGCACGGAAAAACAAAGGTGGCCAAAGCCCTGGGGCTGGGCATTGCCGTCGTGGTACCTGAATTCCGGGTCGAGTTCGGTACCCCAGTTGTGGGTCAATTCGAGGATGCCCCTCTGGGCGAAGGTCCAGGCCGTGCGCTCACCGACATCACCGGGCGCACTCTCGCCGTCAACACTGAGGTGCAAGAAATACAGTGAAAATTTCATCTCGGGAAAGTCCAGCTTGCGCAATACGCGCATGCCCATGACACGGGTGTAGAAGTCCAGCGCCACTTGCGGCTCTTTCACGCGCACCATGGCGTGGTTGAAGACAAATCCGCGGGTGGCATCGACCACGCCTTGGTAGGCGCCAGGGTGGGTCTCGGTAGTGAAGCTCATGGTAAAAAATTTTCTTAAGAAATTGAAGCAGCGTTCCCGACGAGCATCGGATGGACGGTCCGACGCTGGCCACGCTGCGATGGGCAGTGAAATTACATGCCCACTGCCAGCAACGGTTTTGGGACGGGTTCAAACGGCTGCACCCGGCTAACGTTGTTGATCACGGCTAGCGCAGGCGCGGTGGGGGTCTGCATTCTTTCAAGCGCCAGCATGCAACGTCGCAAATAACGCATGCTGGTCACCCGTAAAAACGAAGCGAAGTTGGGGACCTCGCCCCGATGAGCGAATATCTCGTCGTGAAACTTGGAGATCAGCGCGTTGGTGGTACAGCCTTCTTCCTCGGCCATTTCGGCCAGGATGTCCCACACCATGTTTTCCAGACGCAAACTGGTGAGCACGTTTCTGATCCGAATCGTCCGCGAGCGCTGTTCATACTGGATGGGATCAGCCTTGACGAAATATTCACACATGGATGGCTCCAACATTAAAAAGGAACATGTTAAATCGCGTGCTCTGTCATCTGCTGGGCGATGTAGTCTGCCTGACGAATCGCCAAAGTGACGATGGTCAGTGTCGGATTTTCCGCACCCCCGGTAGTGAACTGGCTGCCGTCGCTGATGAACAGGTTGGGAATGTCATGGGTTTGGCCCCATTTGTTCACCACGCCATCCTGTGCTTGGGCGCTCATGCGGCTGGTGCCCATGTTATGGGTCGACGGGTACGGCGGCGTGCGGAACGATTTGATCGAGCCAGCCGCCTCGTAGATACGCTCTGCCTGGGTGAAGGCGTGGTTGCGCATGGCGATGTCATTGTCATGGTCGTCAAAGTGCACATTGGGCGCGTAGTTACCCCATTGGTCCTTGACATTGGTGTTGAGCGTGACGCGATTGGTTTCGCGTGGCATGTCTTCCCCCACCAGCCACATGCCTGCCAGGTTGGTGTAGCGGTCCATCCACCAAGTGAACTCTGAACCCCAGCCACCTGGGTTCAGGAACGCAGCCATGAACGGAATGCCAAGCGCCAGCGTTTCCAATTCGTAACCGCCCGCAAAGCCGCGGTTTGGGTTGTGTGCCGCCTCGTCGCGCACAATGCCGGCCATGGTGGTGCCGCGGTACATGTGCACCGGATTCTTGAATGCGGCATACACCGAGCCCGTCATGTGGCGCATGTAGTTGCGCCCGACCTGGCCCGAGGAGTTGGCCAGACCGTCCTTGAACATGTTGGAGGCTGATAACAACAGCAGTCGCGGGGTCTCGATCGAGTTGCCTGCCACGCAAACGATGCGGGCTTTTTGGCGCTGTTCCTTGCCGTCCTTGTCAAAATAGACCACGCCAGTGACCTTGCCCGCCGCGTTGTGCTCAATGCGCGAGACATGGGACAGTGGGCGAATTTCAAAATTTCCGGTGGCCTCGGCCTTGGGGATCTCGGTGTACAGCGTGGACCACTTGGCACCGCTTTTGCATCCCTGGAAGCAAAAACCCAATTGCATGCAACGGCCCCGGCCATCACGTGGCTGGCTGTTGATGGCCATGTTGCCGGTGTGCACCTCTTTGTAGCCAAGCTTGGTAGCGCCAGCATGCATGACCTTGAAGTTGTTGTTGCCGGGCAAGCCGGAAATGCCGTTGGTGCGGGTTACTCCCATTTTGTATTCAGCCTTGGCGTAGTAGGGCTCCAGGTCCTTCAGGGTAATGGGCCAATCCAACAAGTTTGCGCCTTTAACCTCGCCGTAAACCGACCTGGCGCGAAACTCATGCTCCTGAAATCGCAGCGAGGCGCCAGCCCAGTGGGTGGTGGTACCGCCGACGGTCTTGCAAATCCACGCGGGCAGACCGGCAAAGTCCTTGGCCACGCGCCAGGAGCCTGACGTGGTGCGCTTGTCCAGCCAGGCCAACTGGCTGAAGGACTTCCACTCGTCATTGATGAAAGACGCCTGGGACTGCATTGCGCCCGCTTCAAGGACCACAACTTTGATGCCTTTTTGACAGAGCTCGTTGGCCAGCGTGCCGCCGCCCGCGCCCGAGCCGATGATAAGGACGATCGAGTCGTCTGCGAAATCAAATTTAGCCATGTCTATCTCCGGAATTTAGTTGGTTTTCTGTCGCGATGGCTTAGCCCATGTAGGGCGGTGGGCTGGCTTCCTTGGAGGGGGCCGGCAACCACTTCAGGTCCTGAAAGCCGCGGGTGATGTAGCCGCCTTTCTCCCAAGCCGAGCCCGGATAGCCGAAGACGGCGTAGGCCATGTCGTTGTCATAGAGTGAGGTTACGCACTGGCCACGCACCATGGCAAAAAACGCGGTGCCTTCCATGCCGCGCACGATTTGCTCGCGCGTGGCCCGGCTGGCTTTGGCGAAATTGCCAGCTGCCGACTGATTGAGCCAGGCCGCACCGTCTTTCAGCAACTTGGCGGAAGCAGCGTCGGTGTCGGCTTTGGCGTCAAGGTCCTTTGCCAGCAGGGCGTACACAGCGTCAGGCAGTTTTTTGTGCGGAAAGAGAATGCGTCCCATAGCCATCAGGGTTTGCCCTTGCTCGCTGGAAAGCGTCTTGAGTTCCAGTGCCCAAGCGCTGGATGGAGCCAAACCCGCCAGCAGCGTACCGACCGCCAGCGAGCCGAATAGCACGCCGGAACCTTTGAGAAATTCACGCCGCGCCAGCGGCAGGGTTATCTTGCGGATTACACCGCCTTCTTCGTCACAGCCGCCAAGCTCGGGGCTCGCTTTCGCAATGGCAATCACACGCATAATTGTCTCCAGTGGGTTATTCGCATCTGCATACTTTGTGCAAATGACCAAGGAAGTATTTCACCAAAAACAGTGCAGCAGGTAATAGCTGACTACTTACAGGGCAAACCCTTGGTTACTGTGATTCCTCCACATAGCGAGCACACGTCGTGTTGAATCCAACCCAGAGACGCATCTGCGTCACTTAAAAGATCCAGCAGACGGGGCCTTCCAGGCGATGGCGCCGCGCCTACCGCCTGAGCCGCACCACCCGACCCGGGTTCAGCAAGTTTTGCGGGTCCAGTGCCTGTTTGATTGCGCGCATGGTGTGTAGCGCCACGGGCGATTTGTAGTGGGTCAGGTGATCCACCTTGAGGCTGCCTACGCCGTGTTCGGCCGAAATGGAGCCACCATGGGCCTGCACCGCGTCGAACACGATCCGGTTGACGTGTACTTCCTGCTCGCGCAAAAAAACAGCGGCGTCCTGCCCCTCGGGGGCCTGTACGTTGTAGTGCAGGTTGCCGTCGCCCAGGTGGCCAAAGTTGACCAGCCGCACGTGAGGAATGGCTTGCGCCAGCAGGGCATCGGTCCCGGCGACAAAGGTCGCCATGGCAGACACCGGCACCGAAATGTCGTGTTTGATGTTGAGGCCCTCCTGTGCTTGCGCCAGCGGAATGCTTTCGCGGATCTGCCAAAGGCTTTGCGCCTGCGTGAGGTTTTCGGCTACCACGGCGTCGGTCACGCAACCAGCTTCCAGCGCGGCTTCCAGCAAGCCCTCTAACTGTGCCCGGGCATGGGCTTCGGATTCGGCATCGGCGTTCTCCAGCAGCACGCAAAAGGCGTTGCTCCGGTACAGCGGCACGCGTAAATTACTAAAGTGTTTGGCCACCAGGCTCAGGGCAAACTGGCCCATTAGCTCAAAGCCGGTCAGGCTGGCGCCCAGGTGCTGGTGCGCCATGCCCAGCAGTCGCACCGCAGCTTCCATTGAGGGCACGGCAGCCCAGGCGGTGAGCTGCGCCTTGGGGCTCGGGTACAGCTTGAGTGTGGCGGCGGTGATGATACCCAGCGTACCCTCGGCGCCAATGTAGAGGTTTTTCAGGTCGTAACCGGTGTTGTCCTTGCGCAGGCCGCTCAAGCCCTGCCAGACTTCACCTTGCGGCGTCACCACCTCCAATCCCAGGCACAGGTCACGGGTATTGCCAAAGCGCAGTACCTGGGTGCCGCCGGCGTTGGTGCCCAGATTGCCACCAATGGTGCACGAGCCTTCGGCCGCCAGGCTCAGCGGAAACCAGAAACCTGCGGCCTGGGCCTGCTCCTGTACCGTTTGCAAAATGCAGCCGGCTTCCACCGTCATGGTCAGGTTGGCCGCATCAATGTTGCGCACCGCATTCAGGCGTTGCAGGCTCAGCACGATTTGCCGGCCCGACTCGTCGGGTGTGGAACCCACCACCAGCCCGGTGTTGCCACCTTGCGGCACGACGCTCAGGCCGCTGTCGGGGTGCTGCGTCAAAAATTCAGCGCAGGCCTTGACCACCCGGGCGACCTCGTCGGTACAAGCTGGCCGCACCACGGCCAGGGCCTTGCCCGAAGTGCGTTTGCGCCAGTCCTGGGTCCAGGCGCTGAGGTCGCCTTCGGTCAGCACGTGGGCGCTGCCGACGATGGCTTTGAGTTCAGAGAGCAGGTTTTGCATGGCTGGATGCGGAGGGATCTGGGGTCTCAAGGGCTGGCTTGGCTGCCTCGGCGGCGTTCTTCAGGCGCAAGCGCACATGCAGCGCGCAAGCAGTAAACAGGGTCAGGCACAGGGCAACTTCCACCATCGCCAGGGTGTTGCCGGGCGCGGCGTCGCTGTAGGCGCGCACCGCGCCTTCGGTAAAGTACAGCCACACCAGCAAACTGACCCAGCGGTAGGTGTACATGCGGTTTTTGAGCAAACCCGCCAATGGCAGGCACAGTGGCAATACCTTGAGCGCTAGCCAGGAGCCACCCGGACGCAGTGGCGCCAGCAGCAGTTCCCAGGCCAGGCCCAGGGCAATGAGGCCCAGCAGGCTGCCCACGGCCAAAATTCGGGTCAAGGCCACGCCGGGGGTGGCAGGTGTTGGGGGAGGGGTGGGAAAAGTGTTCATGACAATGGCATCATAGCGGCCATGAGTTCATCACCCACAGCACGCATAAGCTGGCCCCAGAGGCTGGATGTCTTTTTAAATGACCTGTCCAATTTTCCCTGGAAAAATACCGCCCACACCCTGCGCGAGCGCTTTCGTGAAGACCGTTTGGGGCTCACCGCCAGTAGCCTGACCTTTACCACCACCATTGCGCTGGTGCCGCTGGTCACGGTGCTGCTGGCGGTGTTCACCGCGTTCCCCATGTTTGCCAAGTTCCAGGGGGTGCTGCAGCAGTGGCTGATTGAAAGCCTGATTCCCGACACCATTGCACGCCAGGTACTGGGCTACCTGACGCAGTTTGCTGGCAAGGCGAGCAAGCTTGGTGGCGTCGGTCTGGCCGTGTTGTTCATCACCGCATTGGCCCTGATTTTGACCATCGACCGCACCTTGAATGCCATTTGGCGGGTACGCAAATCGCGCCCGCTGGGGCAAAGGGTGCTGGTGTACTGGGCGGTGATGACGCTTGGCCCCATTTTGCTGGCCCTGAGTTTGACTCTGACGTCTTACGCCTTGTCGGCCTCCAAAGGTCTGGTGGGCGGCTTGCCGGGCGGCGTGCAACTGCTGCTGGACAGCCTGCAATTTGTGCTGCTGGCCTTGGGGCTGGCCGCGCTGTACCGCTATGTGCCCAATACCCAGGTGCGTTGGGCCCACGCTTGGGTGGGTGGCCTGTTTGTGTCGGTGGGTTTTGAGGCCGCCAAAAAGCTGTTGGTACTCTATTTAGGTAAGGTGCCGACCTATTCGGTGTTGTATGGTGCCTTTGCCACCCTGCCCATCATGCTGATCTGGATTTATGTGGGCTGGGTCATTGTGCTGCTTGGCGCGGTGATTACCGCCTATTTGCCCAGCCTGCTCAGTGGCGTGCAGCGTCGTGCCACGGCCCAGGGCTGGCAGTTTTTGCTGGCCGTCGAGGTGCTGCAGCATTTGGCGCCGCTGCGCATCAAGCCCGATAAAGGTTTGACCATGGCCGCGCTGACGCATTCGCTCAAGGTGGATGCCCTGCAGCTAGAGCCCGTGATGGAGGCCTTGTTGGCGCTGGACTGGGTTGGCCAGTTGCAGGAAGAGTGCGCCGACGGCGAAGCGCGTTACGTGCTGCTGGCCGACCCCGACAGCACGCCGTTGCAAGCCTTGTTGCACACCTTGTTGTTGCCTTACGAGCCCAGTACCCTGCATTTGTGGGAAAACGGACGCTGGCAGGAAATGACGATGCGTCAGGCGCTGTGAGACGTCTGGAATTTGCCGCTGCCGAATGTTGGAAAATAGGCTCCTTTCACCCCTTTCATTTTGATAGCCAAAGAAGTACCCCATGACCGACACCCCACAAAAACCCGAGCTTCCCGACCACCTGTCTTCAGACGCCCGCAGTCCGCACCACGTGGCGGCCGTGTTTGAGCATGATATTGGCATTCGGCTCAATGAAAAGGAACTCTTCAACGTAGAGGAATACTGCGTCAGTGAAGGCTGGGTCAAGGTGCCCGCTGGCAAAACGCGCGACCGCAAGGGCAACCCGCTGCTGATCAAGCTCAAAGGCAAGGTGGAGGCTTTTTATAAATAAGTGACAAGTAATGTAGTTGCTTGATGGGAGGGTTTGCAGGCCAGTAAAAACCGATTGCGAGATTGGGTTGTTGAATGTCTAATTAATCAATGATAATTCCCAAATTGTTCGTTAATTTTTGAATTTCGGTGGGGTGCAGACATGAAAGCAATCAAAAAATCGGTAGCAGCGCGGATTCGCGATGCGATGCGCCGTGACGCCTTTCGGATTGAGCCTCTGGAACCACGGGTTTTGCTGTCTGCTGACCCCATTTTTGCGCCCGCGCTGATTGCACTTGCACCGGATCGCCACGATATTCAAAGCATCAGCGAAGCCTATGCTGCGGCCCAAGAAAACAGCAGTCCGTCGATTTCGGTGCCCATGATGGCGCGGCTGCTGTCCAACCCGGCAGCCAACAGCTCGGCCAAAAACTTTGCCGTCGATGCGGTGTTATTCGATATCGGTCAGATGGCGTTGCAGGCGGGCTTCATGGACGCCTCCTTGCGGGTGGCTGCCAATGAGGTGCTGGGGGGCAGTGGTTCGCTGGATGTTGATTTGTTCAATATGGGTGTGGTCAGCCCGGGTTATTCGCCCGGGGTTGAAAACGTGACCAGCTTCACCCAGGATGCCAGTGGTACGCTGCTGATCGAGATTGGTGGCGACACGGCTGGCACCGGGGATGGTCATTACGATCAGTTCAATATCAGTGGCGCAGCGGTGCTTGATGGCACGTTGGCTGTGGACTTGTGGGGTGGGTACAAGCCGCAGGATGGTCAGGTTTTCAACGTCATGAACTTTGGCTCGGTCACGGGCAAGTTTGACGTGGGATCCGGCTTGCTCAAGACCAATGAAGGCCTTTATTTTGAGGTTACCCAAAACGCCACCAGCCTGACCCTGACGGCTCATACGATTGATCCGTCGATCGACTTCGTGCTCGATGCGTTGGATGCTGATCCCGCCGATGCCTTGGGTTTGGGCGTGGACCAGACCAACCAGATCGGGCAATGGCTCAACTACAACTATTTTCAGGATCTCGCGCCGGTCACTTTCAGCGGTAACCTGAACCTTGCCAACACCCTGACCGCCAGCGGCAGCTTCACCCTGGGCTACAACGCCGATGAAAGCCTGACCCCGGCGGGTGGCAGTGCCCTGAATACCAACATCTGGAGCTTGAGCGCCAGCAACCTCGATGGTTTCATGGGGGTGTCGGGCAAAGGCCTGACGCTCAGCGGGCTCAACTTGAATCTGGCCTTTGTGCAGGCCAAAAACACCGGTTACGGCTGGGTCATGGGCCAGGGGACTTTGGACAGTGCCAGCATCAGCGGTATCGCTGGACTCAGCTTGTCAGGCAGCAATCTGGCGCTTGATGTGAACTGGGGTTATGGTAATTTGACTGACGGCAGTGCCAACAACAGCTTGCTCAACCTGTCCGCCACCCCGATTACCGTCGGCAGCAGCACCTTTAACAGTGATGGCGCTAAAGGTGAGTTCCTGCTGGCATCGGGCACGCTGGCCGGTTCGGTCGGTGACGTGTCTTTGAGCGCCACCGTGGGCGTGTCGATTCTTGACAGTGCCTTTGTCATGGCTGGTCGTGATGTCAGCGCCAGCTTGGCCGCGGGCGGCATGTCGGCAGGATTAAGCAGTGGCGCGTTTGGCCTGGTTTCGGATGCGTCGGGCCTGGTGTTTGAGGCGGTGGGCGCCTTGAGTCTGAGCGGCGGCGGTTTTGCCAGCGTCAGTGCGTCTTCGGCGCGGGTTGTCTTCAATAACACCGGTGTTTTGCAGACCGGGCGCACGCTCAGCTTTGCGGGCGATTTCAGCTACACCTTTGAGGATGTGGCGGCGTCAAGCAATCTGCAGGCCGTCGGCGTCACCGGCTTGTCAGCCAATCTGGGTTCGGGACTGAGCATCGGTGGTAATTTTGCGTTTGAAAAAGATGCCAGCATCAACGCCATGCGGGTTGTGGCAAAAAATGCCTCGGCTCAAGTGGGCGCGGGCAGCATGGCGGTGGGTGTATCAAACGCCAATTTGGGTTTATCCGTTTCGGCAGCGGGCCGCGTGCTCGAAGCCAGTGGTGCGCTCAGCGCCAGTTTGGGTGATGACGTGGCGGTTTCGGCCAGCGCGGTCACCCTGCGCCTGAACGAAACGACCGCAGATGCCAGTGGGTCCAGCATCACCGCTGCAGGTCAGTCCCACACCTTTGGCAGCACCATGCAAGCGGGCGCACAAGAGCTGTCAATTGTTGGGGCCGAGCTGACTCTGGCGGGCTTCATTCAGGCCTCAGGCGCCCTGGTGGTACGCTGGGCAGGTCAACCGGCTACCCTGACGCTGGCCGATGGCAGCACCCGCAGCGCCAGCCAGATATGGGTGGCTGGTACCGGTTTGTCCGCCGCTGTGGGCCTGAACCCCGGTGAGAGCAGTTTTATTGGTCTGCAGGCGACCGGGCTGGAGTTTGTGCTGGGTCTGTTCTCTGATACAGACAATGCCCTCAACCAGTGGAAGAGTTTGTCCGGTACCCTGGGCGCGGCCAGTTTGTCCGGTATTGCGGATTTCACTCTGGCCGCCAACGCACTGGCGCTGACCTACAACACCGCCAGCAACCAGCAACGTGTCGCAGACTTCTCAGGCAGCCATGCCATGGGCATCACGCTCGATGGCAAAACTCTCAATGTGTCGGCCGATGCCGCCAAGGGTGAATTACTGCAAGCCAGTGGCAACCTTGAGCTGGACGTGTTTGGTTTCTTTGGCGTCAAGGGCAACCTGGCGATAGAAAAGAGCAGCAACACGGTGACGCTGGGCGATGCGCAAATTGCGGGCGATGGCACGGTGACGAAACCGGCCAGCCAGATCAACGTGGACATGCTCAGCATTGGCGGCTCGAACCTGAACGCCTATGCTGGCATCAACGGCGGCTTCAACGCGGACGGCAGCCTCAAAGACACAGCCACGGGCCTGAGCCTCTCGGGCGTTGAATTTGGTCTGGCGATTGCGGGCGAACAACTCAGCGGGCTGGAAGCAGCCGGTACGGTGGCGCGCAGCTGGACCAGCCTGTCTGCCAGCGCAGCCGGGGCGGCCTTTGTTGGTGTGGACGGGCTGACCCTCTCGGCCGACACCCTGAACGTGGAGATCAACCGCCAAGCCGCAGACGGCAGTCTGGTGGACTACAAGGCCCAGGGTCTGGAGATCAACACCGGCACCACAGCCGAGCCCAGCAGCCTGACGCTCAATCTGGACGCCAGCGAAGGCCAACTCTTGCGGGCCACGGGGAACCTGGAACTTGACATCTTTGGCTTTGTGCAAGTGGCCGGTGGCTTTGGTATTGAGAAGAAGACCGGCCAAATCACCCTGGCCGATGTGGCAAGCACCACCACAGTGGATGAATCAGCCACCCCGGTGGCTGTGGACATGCTGCTCGTCGGTGGCAGTGGCTTAAACGCCTTCCTGGGTGCTGGCAACGTTGGCTTGCAACTGTCTGAAACCGACATCGGTATTGCGCTGCTGAGCGAACAACTCACGCAGGCACAAATCACGGCTAACACAGTAGCGCGCAGCTGGAGCAGCGTGCAAGCGCAAATCGGCAGCGCCGAATTTGTTGGCGTCGAAGGCTTAACCATTGGGGTGCAAAACTTAAGCATTGCCATCAACCGTCAGGCTGTTGATACCAGCGTGGTGGACTACAGCTTCAAAGTGGGCAGCAGCACCGAGCGCAAAACCGACATCAGTATCCTCACCGGCCCGGCCAGTAAACTGACACTTGAAATCGACGGCGCGCGTGGCCAAACCACCCAGGCGCGGGGCCAACTCGAACTCGACATCTTTGGCTTTGTGCAACTTGATGGCGAATTCGCCATAGAAAAAGCCAGCACCGCCGAGACCCTGACCCTGTCTGACGGCACAACGGCCAGCGCCCAAGTGCTGCGCATCGGTGCCAGCAACGTCAACGCCTTCGCCGGCATCAACGGTGGCCAGGACAACGCCATCGGCTTAGAGCTCGCCGGTGTTGAATTCGGCCTGGCCCTGATGGACGAACAACTCGCCACAGGCGCCACCACGCCGGCACGCAGCTGGACCAGCCTCCAAGCCAAAGCCCAGAGCGCCGCCCTGGTTGGCGTAGAAGGCCTCACGGCCCGCGCTGACACCATTCAAATCGAAGTCAACCGCGCGGGCACACTGGACGGTGCGGTGGTTGACTACAGCCTCAAAGACGGCAGCACCACCGAGCGCAAAACCGCCCTGACAGTGGCTACTGGAACAAGTAGCGAACTCGACCTGAACATGGACGGTGCCCAGGGCCGCCTGCTGCGCGCCAGTGCCAACATGGAACTCGACGCCTTTGGCTTCTTCCAGGCCAGTGGCGCCTTTGCATTAGAAAAACGCACCGAGACCTTCCAGCTCAACGACGGCGTCATCAGCGAAGATCCCCTCCTGGCTAAAAAAGCCACGGAAATCAGCACCGACCTGCTCACCATTGGTGCCAGTGGTGTGGACGCCTTTGCCGGCATCAACGGCGGCAGCGCCAACGCCATCGGCCTGAACCTGACCGATGTTGACTTCGGTCTGGCCCTCATGACCGAAGTGCTGGCAGAAGGCAGCACCGCCACCGCGCGCAGCTTCAGCACCTTGAAGGCAAGCGCTGGCAGCGTCAGTTTCATCGGTATTGACGGCTTCACCGCCAGCGCCACCGACCTGAGCGTAGAAATCAACCGCGGCATTGCTGGCATCAACGGCGGCGCCGACCTCGTCATCGACCATGGCGGGCGCCAACTCGACGTCCTTGCGGGTCCGGACATCACAGTCACCCTGGATGCTGACGGCACTTTAGGTGAACTCACCCGGGCCAGCGGCCAGTTGGAGCTCAACGTCTTCAACTTTGTCACCCTGCAAGGATTCCTGTCGCTAGAGAAGTCAAGCAAGACCGTGACTCTGCAAGCGGTGGGCACCGACGCAGCCGAACAAGTGGCAGTAGATGCCCTGACGGTGGGCGGCAAAGGCGTGAGCGCCTTTGTCGGTGTCAACGGCGGCTACCTTGAGGACGGCACACTCAACGAACAAGCCAAGGGCCTGTCCCTGAGCGACTCTGAATTTGCGTTGGCCCTGCTCACAGCCAAGGCCGACGTCACGCGCACCTGGACCAGTCTGCAAGCCACGGCAGGCGCCTTGAGCTTTGTCGGCATTGATGGCCTCACGGCCAAAGCCAGTGACATCAGCGTTGCCATCAACAAAGCCAACAAAGTCGATGCCAACGGCCAGGCGGTGGACCAGGTGGTCGATTACGCTGGCACGGGAGCGACGGTACTTGCCGTCAAGACTGGCACCGACAGCAGCAAAACCTTCAGCCTGGAGGGCGGTGAAGGTGCCGTCATCAAGGCGGCGGCCAACCTGGACATTGACCTCTTTGGTTTCTTCAGTGTCAAAGGTGGCGTGGCAGTGGAACAACGCCACCAGGACATCACCCTGTCAGACGGCAGCGTGCTTAAAAACGCCGAACTCATCACCATCGGCGGCCACCAGCTCGACGCCTTTGCCGGCGTCAACGGCGGCTATGACGACACAAGCGGCCTGTTGGCCAGCGACGCGGTGGGTTTGAGCCTGGGCCAAGTCAACTTTGGTCTGGCGCTTATTGATGATCCCAAAGACGCCACACGCAGCTACACCAGTCTGCAAGCCACAGCCGCCAGTGCGGCGGTGGTTGGCATCGAAGGCCTCACCGTCAAGGTACAAGACCTGCTGGTCAACATCAACCAGGGCGTCACGCTGGCGGCCCAACAAGCCCAGAGCATCAAGGTCAACACCCAACTCAAGCTGGACATGCCGCTGGATCTGGTGGGCACACTCACCCTGAACCGTGCTGCCGGTGTTGGCTATGCGGCGGACACGGCCGCGGTCACCCTGACCCAGGGCATGACCAACGCTGCGCTGATTCAGGCCCTGAAAACTGCCCTGGAAAATCTTGACGGCATTGGTGCGGGCAACGTCCAAGTCAGTGGCAATCGTTATGACGGCTTTGTCATCGAATTCATCGGCACCTTGAGCGGCGTCGATATTGCCGACATCACGGTCAGTGCCCAGGCCGCAGCGGTGGACTTCACGCTGAGCACGCCAGAGGCGGCCAACGCCGGTGTCCTTGAGGTCAAACAAGTCACCCTGCAAGCGCTGCGCGAAGCCCCGGCCCCGGTCACCATCACCGTGGGCACGGACAGCCAAGGTTTGGCCGGTGTCAATGAACGCAACGAAATCATCTTTACCAGCCCCAACACGGCGGGCAACTACACCGTGTTCCTGGTGGCTGACGGCATCGTGCAGCAGACCACCGCCGGGGTTGAAGGCATCAGCGAACTGCAACGCCTGAGCCTCACGGGCGACACCACTGCCACGGCCAGCACGGTCACCAGCAGCGTTACCACCTTAGCCCAAGGCAATGCCAGCGCCAAAGTCAACGAAGGCTACCAAATCACCTTCAAGAAACAGTTTGGCTACCAAGGCTTCAAACTCTACTTTGTGGACAACCCGGTGCTGTCGGCCACCTGGACCTACCGCAACAACGCCGAAGACACGGCTGACACCATCAGCCAACTCAAGGCCGCCTACGCCGAAAAACTCAACGGCTATGCTGGCAAAACCGTCACCACCGCTGACATCAGCGTCAGTGTGGATGCCAGCTACACCGGCTCAGGCCACCGCTACAACGTCAGCTTTGTGGGCAGCTTGGCTGGCATCAATGTCAGTGGCATTGGCATGCGCTCGGAGACCAACTCGTTTAGCAACGTCAACACCCGTGACGGCGTCTCGGGTGAATCCGAAGTGCAACGCGTGCTGGTCAAGTCCGCTGCGGCGGGCAGCTTCACATTGAGCCTGACCCACAACAGTCAGACCTACACCACCACCGGCATCAACATTGGTGCCAACGCCGCCACCGTGCGCTACGCCCTGAACGCGGCTTTGGGCAATGCTGGCAGTGTGGAAGTCACCGGCACCGCAACCGAGGGTTACCAAATCACCTTTGGCGGGGCACTGGCTGGTACCAACCTGGCCGACCTGGTGGTGACCACCAGCCAAAGCGCCCCCAGCGGCAGCTTCACCCTGAGCTACAACGGCCAGACCACGGGTGCCATCAACTACAGCACTGACGGCGCCAAACTCGCCAAAAACATCCAGACCGCCCTGAGCGCCCTGAGCACCATCGGTGCAGGCAACATTGCGGTCAGCTACAACGCAGGCCAATCCACCAGCGACCTCATTGGCCTGGACATTCGTTTCACCGGCACCCTGGCCAACAGCAATGCCAGCCAGATCAGTGTCAACGCCACCGGCCTGAGCAATGCAGCCGCCAGCGTGCGCACCGTCACCAGTGGCGTGGCCAACACCAACCAGGTACAAACCGTCACCCTAGGCACAGACGCCCAAACCGACGGCTACACCCTCTCTCTCACCTACCTGGGCCAGAGCTACAGCACCGCGCTCATTGCCGGCAACGCCAGCCAGGCCCAGATTCAAAGCGCAGTGAATGCCGCCTTTGGCCAGATTGCCGGCGCCCAGTTCACGGTCAGCAAAACCGGCGCCAACCTCGCCATCAGCGCAAGCGGCAGCTTGAGTGGCCAAAACCTCAACCTGATCAACCTGCAAGCCGTTGGTGCAGTCGCCAGCGGCTCCAGCATCACCAAGAGTTTTGTGGTGGGCAACACCACACAAAACGCGGCCAACCTCAAGGCCGCCTTTGCTGAGCTGTTAAACACCGATGCGGCCAACATCAGCGTCAGCTATGACAGCAGCTACCGCGCTGGTCAGCGCTACGTGGTCAGCTTTGTGGGCGCCCTGAGTGGCGTCGACATTGCCGACAAAGGCATCAGCGTCACCGGCACCAGCGTGGCCTATAAACTGCTGAGCGACGGGGTGGCGGGCCAGGCCGAAATACAAACCATCACGGTTGACCGTGATGCGAGCACGCTGGGCGTGTTCCGTCTGAGCCTGACCCATGGCGGCAAAACCTACACCACGGCTGACATTGCGCTTGGTGCCAGTCTGGACAGTGTCCAGGCCGCCTTGCGCGCCGCCACTGTCGGGAGCACGACCGAGGCGCTGAGCAGTTTGGGCCTTATTCTGGTGGACGGCACGGTCGATGCCTACACGGTTCGTTTTGCTGGGGCACTGGCTGGCACCAACGTGGCCGAACTCAAGCTGGCTGCGCTGAGTGTTGATGCCGAAATGCCCAGCGGCAACTTCCAGATTTCTTATGTGGACGCCAACGGCACACGCCAGTACAGCGGTGCCATCGCTTATGACAGCAACAGCACCACGCTCAAGAACAACATTCAGGGCGCGCTCGACACCCTGTTTGGCGCAGGCAAGGTCACGGTCAGTATCGACGCGGCCCAAAGTGCTGAGCGCAAAGACGTCTTTGTGCTCAACTTTACGGGAAGCCTGGCCTATGTTGATGTGGCCGACATCACCACCCACTACGCCAGCAGCACGGACACCAACCGCAATCTGAGCCTGGCGGTGGTCAAACCCATCAACCTCGCCCAAGGACAGGCCAAAACCGGCGAGCTGCAAACGCTCACCATTGACAGTGTTGCCAGCGACGTCGCCTTTACCCTGAGCTTGAGCCACGGTGGTCAAAGCGCTACCAGCGCCACGCTCAGCACTGGGCTGACCCAGGCCGAGCTGCAGACCGAACTCGACGCGATGATGGCGACCCTCAACGGCGCCCTGGGTGGCGGCTTTGCTGCCACGGCCACGGTGGAACTGTGGAATGCCAAAGCGCTGCAAGTTCGCTTTGGCGGCAGCCTTCTGGGTGTCAACGTGGCCGACCTCCAGGCGGTCAACGTCGCCAAGACCTTCAGCACGGGTATCCAGACCCAGCAAGCGGGCAGCACCACCGAAATTGCGGCCAAACCACAGCGTACTCTGGTGGTGGACTATGCTGCAGGCAAGACCGACCTGACTGTCACAACCGGCCCGGGCAGCAGCTTGAAGCTGAGCATGGACGGAGCCAAAGGTAACCTACTGCAAGCCAGTGGCAACCTTGAGCTGGACGTGTTTGGTTTCTTTGGCGTCAAGGGCAACCTGGCGATAGAAAAGAGCAGCAACACGGTGACGCTGGGCGATGCGCAAATTGCGGGCGATGGCAC